>Ga0307509_10001826_pt1 | contig 35236 bp, 49 predicted proteins | sample 10_EM_MG_FD_202245 | JGI IMG/M metagenome (GOLD analysis project Ga0307509, IMG submission 202245) | Populus trichocarpa ectomycorrhiza microbial communities from riparian zone in the Pacific Northwest, United States - 10_EM | ecosystem: Host-associated > Plants > Roots > Unclassified | place...
TCGCTTGCGACTGTTATTGGTATGTAGTTCTCCTCCCACCGACCACCGGGGTTTTGATGATCCGTGCCCTAGATCGCTTCTTTCCTCACACTCCACATGCTTAACCTCTGCACGACCCTCACACCTGCTACGGCCCTCCACCGCTACCACAACCACCCCTCGTCAAAATCTCTGCACTTATTTACTGAGCCCATCCCAGGGCCGATCAAGAGGGTGGACATCACTTCCCCCATCATCTCCAACGTTCTCTCCAGCCTGGCTACCCAAGACAATCAATCCCAATCCCCCGATGTCGATTCACCCAAGGATGATGAGATCCTCGTCCGCATCGCTCCCCCTCTCCACGTCCGCGTTTCTCATGAAGATGCTGTTAAGTCGGGTCAGGTCCTCCATAACTTCATGGAGTCTTGGACAAGACTTGTAGGAGACGAAGTCCTCTCCAAGTGGATCGTCCTTGTTCTCGCGGTTAGCGTGGCTTTGAACGGGTACTTGCTGAAGGGTATTGCTGTCGGGGGCACAAATACGCTTCGCCCCCCTGCCATCTCACAAGCCGTTCGCTTTGGGGGAGATGATACCAAAGAGAAAGTTAGGGAAGACATAGGTCAACCATCACCCATGTTCCCCAAACTTTCTATCCTCGACAGCCCAATCCTCCCTGAGGTCGATGTCACTCCCGAGGTTACTCCACGTCCCACCTACTTCAACACGGCTCTACCGGCTCCTGTGGCCCCCATCCCGGTTTCAGCACGGGGTATATCCCTCAACCTTGAACGGATTGATCAAAAGCTCGAGGAACAGCGGACCCATGAGCTCGAGAGGTCGATTTTACCCTCGTCAACCATTTCGGCCGCTCCCCCTCCAGAAGGCATACGCCCCTTCGAGGACATCCTTGACATATTCGAAAACGGACCCCGACCGGTGGCAAATTCATTGGTCATGCTCAACAACGAGGAGGTCATCCTTCTCTCCCAGAAGGGCAAGATCGCCGCCTACGCTCTCGAGAAGATGTTGGGTGACAACGAACGGGCAGTGTTGATTCGTCGCGCCCTAATTTGTAAGCCTCATTCCCCCATTCCTTGGTTTTATTCTCATCAAGTCGAATCAACTAGCCCGTGCTTCCGCGACCAAGACCCTTGAATATTCCGATGTCCCAATGTCCAACTACGATTACTCCAGGGTTATTGGTGCTTGCTGCGAAAACGTCATCGGTTACATGCCCATCCCACTTGGAATTGCCGGCCCCCTGAAGATTGATGGTAGTTTGTTCCCGATTCCAATGGCCACCGCCGAGGGGACACTGGTTGCTTCTACTTCTCGAGGCTGCAAGGCCCTCAACGCTGGTGGAGGTGTTACCACGGTCGTGACTTATGACGGAATGACCCGAGGTCCCGCTATCGATTTCCCATCCATCGTCGAAGCTGCCAAGGCGAAGAGGTGGATCGACCACGAAGATGGTTACGATGTTCTCAAAGAGGCCTTCGAGTCTACCTCTCGCTTTGCCAAGTTGCAGTCTCTCAAGGTCGCAATGGCCGGTCGCACACTCTACGTCCGATTTGCCACCACCACTGGTGACGCCATGGGAATGAACATGATCTCCAAGGGTACTGAAAAGGCACTGGAAGTTATGTCGAAGTACTTCCCCGAAATGGTCGTCCTCGCCCTTTCTGGAAATTACTGCACAGACAAGAAGCCTGCCGCTATCAATTGGATCGAGGGTCGTGGCAAGAGTGTCATCGCCGAGGCCGTTATTCCTGGGAAGATCGTCAAGAGCGTTCTGAAGACCACCGTCGCGGCCTTATGCAACCTCAATATCAAGAAGAACCTCATTGGGAGCGCCATGGCCGGTAGCATCGGAGGGTTCAACGCCCACGCCGCTAACATCCTCACCGCCATCTTCCTTGCAACAGGACAAGACCCTGCTCAAAACGTAGAGAGTTCCAACTGTATGACTGGGATGGAGCCGTGAGTAATTTCCTTGGCTCATCCGAATTTACCTTGCCAACGCATTGCTTCAGAACCAATAACGGCGAGGATCTTTTGATGACCGTCACCATGCCTTGCATTGAAGTGGGGACTGTGGGTGGTGGCACTGTGCTCGCTCCTCAACAAGCTATGCTCGAGCTCCTGGGAGTCAAAGGTGCTCATCCCACCAACCCGGGACAGAACGCCCAACAGCTCGCGCGGATCATCGCTGCCTCCGTTCTTGCCGGAGAGTTGTCGCTCATCAGCGCACTCGCGGCCGGTCACCTCGTCCGCGCCCATTTGGTTCACAACAGATCGCAGTTGAATACTCCAAACGTCTCCCGCCCTGTGACTCCCGGGCCTGAACACCGTGGACCTCAGCCCCAGTTGCCCCCGACCACAAATTTACTGGGGAACGGTACGCCCAGTAGGGTGGAACGGGGGTCCCTTAACCCCCCGACAAATACTTCGACCTCCGAATCATCCTAAACCCGGCCTGCTCCATTCACCTTACTTTCGCCGACTTCGTTCATCTTATGTTGTAAATATTCGACCACCCATAAGTATTCTACAATACCATACACACTATCGCCGTTGGACCATATATCCGTAGGACCGGTTTAGTTTAGGTTTGACTTCGCTTTCTTTGCTCTCCTTGAGTGGATTTTTATGTAGTAACTCAGCAGTAAGAAACAACAAGGGTTTTCATAGATGACGCTAGCGGGAACCTTCATTGGTGTCGGCGGAATCGATTCCCCGCATGTGGCGTATCGTCGCAGCCATTCAAGGGTAGTACACAGAGGTGACATTGCATTGAAACCATACGTTTGTAGAAGAGAAACAATGAAAGACATGGACGGTGACAGATGCGCTCACTAGGTGGATGGTCAGGCGGGTCGCAGGACAATAAGCACGATCAGCACTCACGAATTGAATAGCAGCACCCTTTGTCTTTTTCTCACCGCCCAGCTCGAAGCTAAATAGATGAGTGAGACCGAGGAACAAGGTGGGAGGCGTCACGGGGGACGTACTGCTTGCATCGCTTAAGAGACAGCTGGGCTTTGTACTTGCACACTGTACATTCTAATCGTAGCACAACCTTCTTTGTGGTCTTGGCCTGTAGGTCGCGGATTTCAGTTGAAGCTACAGTGGGAGCAACACGGGCGAACGCACCTTCTTGTGGAAGACGGGCTTAGTCTGACCACCATAACCCGACTGCTTCCGATCGTAACGACGCTTTCCCTGGGCATAGACTGAATCCTTCCCCTTCTTGTATTGTGTGACCTTGTGAGGGCTATTGAAGCGGATGAACGTCCGCGATTGAAATAGGGATCGATAGGACTGACGTGTGTTTCCTGCAGGTCTTGCCCTTGCAGTCTAACGGAACGGCGGGGTCAGTCCAAGGTTATCTCGCCGGGGTACCAGAGGCAAACGCACATGTTCTGCGAGTCCTAGAAAGACACGGACGTCAGTCACCGGTATGGAAACGCGAATATCAGACTCACTTGGGGATGTTGACCATCTTGGGGGCGTTGAGGCTTGGGGACTTCGTTCGGGGAGCGCAGAGGACCAGGGATGGATGATGAGTCGTGAGAAAGTTCGAGGATGTACTATACAGTCCGGACAACCCAATCGTTCGGACACACCCGAAGTTGTCAGATCTATTACGTAATACCAAGGGACGATCGAAAACAAAGTGACAAACTGGGGTACAGAGACTCTGAGAGGATAGCTCAGATGAATGTGAGAATATGGTGTATAGATCGTTTCGATAGCGGTAAATAATCCATGTCACCCTTTGGTGTTCTTTGACTTGCGTGTCTGTTGCTTTATGCGTGCCTGAGGGTTGCGGGGGGTGAGCCCGAATCATAAACCCGTAAGGGGATGTGGGGCGCGTACCTTGGCAGCAGTTCGCGCACTCCGCCTTCTGGGTTCCTTGTCTGGGTCCACCTCCTCTTCTGTGTCTGTATTTGGGGGACCAGAATCGGCGTGGTCCACCTCGGATACCATCTCTTGATCTTCGCCCTCATCTCCCTCATCGTCGTCCTCAGGCTCAGATGGCGATTCCTCGGACTCCGACTCTTCCGCTTTACGCCGTCTGGTGGCCTTTTTAGGCCGCCTTCTCTACGGTGAGCAAACTGCAGAGAAAGGGTGAATTGAGCTACTCACTTGGTCGTTCCATTAGCCTCCACGTTAGCCTTGCGTTTCCGCGGTTTCCGACCTTCTGCTTTCGTCTTCATGCCAGTCGTTAGCAAAGCGCGGTTTCCAGCGAAACATTCAAACCTTCTGTTCAGGTTTCGTGACCTTCCCTTGTTCTTCTAACCATTTATAAGTCACATCGGATAGGTACTTCTTCCGAAGAATCTGAGGAGAGGGTGGGTCACAGATCCACAGGCAAGGCCATTCCGCGTACCTTATTTGCAGTCGCAGCGTCAGGTAGAGAGTGGAAGATATCGGAGGGAAGCTTGGTCTTCCCCGTGGGGATGGTGGCCAGTGTCCAAGACCGCGACTTGGCATATGACTGGATCATCTTCTGTGACAGATCGCTCAAGGCGTATAGGTTCTGGAGACACAGTACGTCAGCCGACTAAATAGCCAATTTGAAGCAATTCATACCTGGCTATGTTCCTCAGATTCTACGTCCCGGATGGTCTTGACCTTTTCCGCAAGATGGAAGATAAGAGAAATATTATCCGCCGTCGCAACGGTAGTTATGTAAAACCTGATGTACCTGTTGTGGTGGATATGGTCAATATTGGAACATGCCCGGAACAATTTTGGCGAACTTCGACATCCCCACTGCACTTTCGTGTGTCCTCGCAAAGTCTGGATGATGTGCTAATAGGTGTAACAGCCGCGGGAAAGCCACCTCGAATTGTTGGAGCCGTAGCCCTATAACGTGACCGATGGTTAGCCTGTGAAAAACGGGCTTGTGTTTCAACTCACGAGGCCCAAGTCTCTGGAGTGTTGCCACAATATATGCGCTCGCCTGACCAAGTTGTAAGTCGGGCAAAGAGTCTGTGAAAGGGATCCTTACGATATTCTTTATCTCTTCGTCTGGATCAAATACCGTCAAGAAAGGGATCATGTTGAACCGGAAGGGGAGCACCCGCGTATGCAGAAGGTGAATTATTTTCGTCAAGAAATTGGAACGGACATGGAAACAAGTATCCTGCGGGGCGAGTTAAGCGGAGAGTGGAGATGGGCACAGCTGTGTCAATACCTGTATCGTCAGAGCCAACGAGACAAAATGAGGTGTTGTAGCTTGGGTAAAGGCATCGATTGCTGACAGGTATGCCATGGATACCGCAGCTTGTAACCTCAGCCTTGATCGTTCGCTCGGACTGAATGCAGAGTTTATCACATGGTGTAGATGCGGAATGGTGCAGGAAATACCTCGTGGTGATTTTGTCAGATAGTAATCCATCGTGTTGCAGGAGGGTGGTCAGCATCTTGAACACCGGACCGGCGACATCCATGGGATTCTCGGATTTTGCTTGGGCGATACAGCGATGCCGGCACAGTTTCAGGGAGAGGATCTTGGTGCGCAAAATGTCCGATATTTGACTGTCTTCTTTCCAATCCCCATCTACATCCATTTCGTCCTAAACCCAGTGATCGTCAGTGATTGTAACCAGAGCGTATTTCTGTTTAACCGCACGGGATCCCCAACCGTCGACACCAAGAGCACATGTTTGACCAAGAAACCAATGACAGTATCGCTGTATTGCTCGAAGCAACCAGGCGCACGGCGTGAGAATTCGACAAGGGCAGTAACGTGGGCTAGGCGTTTTTCGGAGTCTGCGTCTGAGAGGTCATCGCTGATTGCCTGATGTCCCGTCAGTGCGGGAACTTTGATCAGGGGAAACGAAGTACCAACCTCCACCACTTCTGCGCGAAGATCCTCTTTGTCCTTCATATAACACAGTAAACGCGCGCTATACTTAGCACGTTTGCGGTCCGACCCTATACAAAATCGTCGAATCCTATCTGTAAACCGTCTACAAAATGTAATCAGCAACTGAGGTACTTGCGATGAACGTGCAAATTCACTTGTCTGTAGGTGTGAGGGATGGGTCCCATTGCAACAGTGCCGCCAACGCGTGAAGGGACACCTCTACCAGTTGGTTATACTTCTCGTCCGCGACGGATTTCACCAGCTCGGGTACGTGGGACCTGAACATCGCTGGGCAATACTTGGAGATGCACGTCAGGGCGACCGACGCGTTGTTGGCGGACATATCTGCGGAACTTTGGCTCTGTGACTGTTCACTGAAATCACCATTCCGCACGTGCTTGATCAACGTGGGTACCGAAGACTGGTTGATAAGTCGTAACGAAGCCCGACGTAGGAGCACCGCCATCGTTGAAGATATAGCCGATGACGCTTGCTCAACTCGACGTGTGAACTCGGCCTGGGGATGATGAGCACACCTATGGTAGACGCAGATCGTTACATACCGTTGATTTGACAAGAGTCTTGAGGTCAGTCTGAACATCGATGCAAGTCTTGAACAAGCTGTAGAGCCTGCCCTCATTGAGTTTGGCGAACGTGGCCAGATCCTCTGCCGCCTTCTGTGGGTCAGGTAGTTGTGCTGTGTGCAAGGAGGATCAATTCGTGAGCTTTTTACGCAGCAGGGACTGCTTGCCTGCGAGGATCTTGATGCTGAAATCAAGTTTCTTCACGACCTCTTCTTCGTTGGAGTCAATCACGCCGCCCTGTAGCCCAGGTCAACGCAGGATCCAAACGGGGGTGATCAGAGACAAACGTTGTTCGCTTTGCAAGCCTCGAGGAAGGCTTCGTATGGTCCGGGACGCCTAGAAACGTTCGGCCGTTGGGAGAAAATACTCAACAAACGCGAATTAGTCCTTACGCTGTCTTTAGACCTGAAAGGTTTATCAGGTGTTGAGTAGCCTTCTCGTCTAAAAACCTCATGGTGTGAAGCAATCGTTCTGTCCACGCGACTTCGTTCACGTCGGTTGCCTTGGATCCTGATGGTTGAAGAGGAAATACGTATTCTGCGAGAACTTGTTCGGCGATGGACCTGGTGATGTTGAGTGAAGACAGTGTGAGAGCGCAAAACTGCATCGTACCTGACTTCTGGTGGAGTCTTAGAGAGAATAGTCCCAGGAATCCACGAGAAATGATGCACAGCGGCGGGGTCGTTGGCTTCCCTTCGGAGAAAAGTTATTAGGGAAGAGGAAAAACGTGGATGGAATCTCAAATACAATTCTGAGTACGATAGGCTGTAGGCCTTGCCAATACAATTCAGAGCCTCCGTCCGAACCGTGACCTAGGCCAGGTGAGCGGGGCCACTCCGGGGAGTGTAGTACGAGCAATCACCTTCTTGTCCAAGCCACGCTCAGCGACCGCTCGCCATTGGGGTTCCGACACATGATGGAGGGCCACCTCATACTCCAGCTGCGAATAGAGACGACAGACCGCTGCCCTCACTTTTTCATCAGGGTCCAAGAGCTTGGCTGAAAGGGCATCTAACGTCTGGGATTAATAGCTGGCCGAGGGAAGACTCGATTACCCACCTTCTATCGCCTCGCGGGTATCTCCCGGGGATAGTACGAGTCCCCTACAAGCCTCGACGAACGCCAGACGCACTGCAGCGGCTTTGTCGTTCCGTCGTGTGAGCCAAAGATTCCACGTCGAGGGGTACTTCTTCATGAAGTCGGTGCCTCCAGAGTCGGAAAACATCTCCCCGAGGGTTTGGGTCGCCATGATTCGTATGGAAACCTCATCCACACGAAGTTCTTCTTCCAATTGGGGGACCACGTTGTGAAGCAGGGAGGGGCAGAAGCGATTGAGACGCGTTATCAGGTCGTGGGCTTTTTGAATCTCTTCAAAATCCTCCTCGTCTGAGTGTTGTAGGATGATGTCCGTGAAATATTGACAAACGTATCGCTGAAGTTTGGTGGACGAGGCGTTACACACTTGGGTGGCAAGCCGAAATGCTGGTTGGTCCATTCCCTTATTCACACAGTTTTAAGTACGAATCGCATGGGTATGAGAAGGAGGACTGACAAGGTTCCTGTCCATGAATTGGGCCAAAAGCGTTGTGACGACAACGGAGGGGATGGTTTGGGACTCGTCGATGATGACGGTGAGGATATCGACCATGAACAACTCAATCTTCTTGGACAAGTCGCAGCGTACAATCTTGAAACAGTCCTTGAAGAATTGTTCAATGAGCTCGTCGGCTTTGGGAAGATCGCAGATTAGCGCGGAGCACTTCACGGTCGATAAGCATTCGAGGAGGAGAAAGTATTGATTGTAGTAAGGGGTATCCGAGGATTTTAGGTTTTGCACTAGTTGCCGGAGGAAGAAGTGGAATATGTCGGTCAGTTCATTGTGATCGTAGGGAGCCTCGGGAGCGCCAAGGCGTAGGACTTCGGCGATGCAGCAGGCTGCGTAGGCTTTTACTCCCTTATCCTTGTGCAATAGAATGCTCTGGTGAACAAGCTCGCGGCGCACGCTGTCCAACGCATACCCGCCAGAAGCAACCTGTTCCAGCTGCTCCAGCTCGGCGAGTTCAGCGTGGAGTGTCTTGAGTTTCTTGAGGAGAACATCTGTGGAGGATGTTCGTACGAGAAGTTTCTCCTGAAACTTGAGCTTTCGGAGCGGGGTGTGACCCCCTGCGCGTGTCTGGGCCACCATGATGCGCGAGGTTGAGAACGAAGACGCGTTGAGCAAAACAGAGGAGTTCCACAGAGCGATCACGTGCGACGCAGCTGATTCTTTTCGCGATTATAACTGGAATGCCTCCCGCGAGCCTCCCGATTCCTGCCAAACGGGCCCTGCCCTCAAAGGAGGCAACACTGTTCAAGGAGCTCCTCACGTTCTACGAAACACGACAGCTGAAGAAGGGCCTCAAGACCGCCGATCTCATTCTCAGAAAATTTCCAGAGCATGGAGGTCGTGTTGTTCCTCGATGATCCCAGTCGGCAGATATCTGATTAGGAAGCGTTCTACAGAGACCCTATGCATGAAGGGTCTGCTGCTCACCCACATGGGAAGGCGTGAAGAAGGCATCGATCTCGTCAAGAAGGGCATGAGATTCGATCTCACGTCCCATATCTGTTGGCACGTCTTCGGCCTAATACAAAAGGGCGAGAAAAACTACGAAGAAGCACTCAAATCGTACACCCAAGCCTTGCGCTTCGACAAGGTGAGCACCAAGAGAGACCTTTTCTGGCTTCGTCTCCGAAACAAGCACACAGGTTGTTTGTGTACATCCGCCCTTACATCCATCATCTCCAGGAAAATTTGAATATCCTTCGTGACTCGGCACACCTCCAAACACAACTCAGGATTTTTGACGCCCTCGTCGAGACGCGCCACACCCTACTTAGGCTACGCCCGAACCTTCGGCAGAACTGGGTGGCGCTCGCCGTTGCATATCACCTAAATGGCGAATTCGACGAGGCAAGGAAAGTGTTAGAACGATACGAGAGTATCCTCAAGGTACTTCTAGCCTTCATTGCTCGTCACGCGATTGAAATCTGTTGGCTAGGATGTACCGGACTACGATGTAGAGCATTCAGAAATGTTGCTGTATCACGTAGCTCTCTTAGAGGAACTTGGGCAGTTCTCAGACGCACTGAGTCTATTGGACACAAATGCCAAGGCGAGAGTGATCATAGACAGAACGGCGGTGATGGAACGGAGAGGTACCATTGCGTCCGCAGCCAGATTACGAGATGCTGACTGGTCCGGTTCTAAAGCCAGACTCTTGACAAAACTGGGAAATATAGAGGAGGCAGAACGTGCTTGGAAAGCGCTCATTCAACAAAACTCTGATTGTCGTGATTATTACAAAGGATACCTATCCGTCAGGGGGGTGGACCTTGGTCTGTGGTATCGAATACTCCCTGCGGGCCTCACTAATCCACACCTCAGATACTATGCCTGAGGAGGTCCGCCAGGAGACCATCCGGATCCTCCGTACTTTTTCTGAACAGTTGCCGAAAGCCACCGTACCCCGCCGCCTCGCACTGGAGTACTCAAAAGGTTTGTACCTCCCCTTCAGCCATGAACCTGTTTAACGGATCGCAGGGGATGAGTTCAGGGAGCTCGCTGAACCTTATCTATTTTCTGGGCTGAGCAAAGGGATTCCTTCACTCTTCGTCGACCTGAAGGATCTCTATAGGGATCAGGGTAAACAACGGGTCATTGAGGAACTCGTTGAAGGGTATAACAAATCCTATGCTCCGGAAGTCAATGCATCTTCGTCCTCTTCCCACTCTGAACCTCCTACCACGTATCTATGGTCCCTGTACTTCCTGTCTCAACATTACCTCCACCTGAGTCAGCACTCGCGGGCGTTGAACCTCCTTGATCTTGCTATATCCCACACACCCACCCTTCCGGAACTATACACCTGTAAGGCTCGAGTACTCAAGCGCTCTGGAGACGCCTATGGTGCTGCGAGGTCCCTGAACGACGCTCGACTTCTGGATTTGCAGGACCGGTTCTTGAACACCAAGTGTGCAAAGTACCGACTCCGAGCTGGTCTCAGTGATGAAGCCCAAGAGGTTTTCGGACTTTTCACAAAGGTAATTGGCATGTGCCCTATTTTTTGCGAACGACTAACCACTCTACAGAAAGATGCGTCCACTCCCGCCTCCGACTTAGAGGATATGCAGTCTTTGATGTTCCTAATAGAGGATGGCGACTCGCATAATCGTTCCGGCCGTCTCGCCATGGCCCTCAAGAGGTATGTTGCCGTTCAGAAGGTCCGTGATACACGTTCTTATCGTCAGTCAAAAGCTGAAGCATTAAGCTAGACCTTCAACGAATTTGAGGACGACCAGTACGATTTCCATGGATACTCCCTCCGGAAGTTCACCATCAATATTTACATGAAGTACTCAGATTCTTCTTTATCCCTTTCATGCGCTTAGCAGCTCAACACAGTCTTGTATTATGGGAGGATCGAGCCCGATCGAATCCTGCCTACGTACATGCTGCTATCGAAGCGGCACGCATCTTTGTTCGTGTTCACGACAACCCCGCGTTGAAAAAACCGCAGACTGGTTCCGGTTTGTGAAGGGGGCAGAACTTCAACTTTCCCGGAAGCTAACGGTTGTCATAGGTCAACTAACCGACACCGAAAAGAAGGCGAAGAAGAAGGCGAAAAAGGCGGCTCAGAAGACCCAAGAAGACCCGAAGAAGTCGGCCCCCTCAGCCAATGAAGACAAGGGGTTGGAAGCCCCGGCCCCTAAGGACGGTGACCCGGACGGGACAAAACTATTGGCTTCCACTGACGGACTGGAAACGGCTGCCAAGCTTCTCCAGCCTTTGGCCAGCATCGAGTTGCCTTCCATCCGACTTTGGGTCACCATTTACGATGTTGCCGTTCGTCGACGTAAGCTGGATTACATTCGTGTCACTGGGATTGTTTCTCAAAAGCCTCAGAGAGGTACCTGCAGGCGGTCAAAGCCCTTCTGCATGCCTCGGCACTTAATTCTGCAGATCCAGAAGTGCACGTACGCCTGGTAGAGGTCCGCAAACTTTGTGAGTCGTGATCACGATGATGCATCTTGTTCAACCGTTCACGCATGCCAGGGTCTACCATTCCTCAACCACCCACTGGACCGGCGGCTTCGGAGATCTTGGAGGAACTAATCCCATCGTCAACGAGCCTGGAAGTTTACAATGCTGAGTACCTTCAACGCGGCGGAGCTTCCGCATCAGTTGCTCTCGCCGCCGCTAAGGCGTCACAAAAACTCGGCGCCCCTGAGGATGAAGTGTCAAGCACTGTGTTTACTCTCCTCAATCCTGACGTCGACCTATCAATCGAGGTGAGTCGTGATGCAATTCCACCAAAATTCTACCCTAAGCCTACCTCAGGTTTCCGCCGAAGCCCTTTCCTACCTGAGAACAATAAGCTCTCCTCGAGCAGATGAGTTTCGGTCACGGCTGGATTCCAAGTTTGAGTTGTCAACGATATTCAAGCCTCTATCGGAGCTCGTGACATATCACAAGCAGGCAATTGGAAGCTCGTTCGATATGGATGATGGAGAGCAGGTGACTCAGTAGCCTACCGCGAGTTGTAGAGGGAAGGACCGCCTTGGAACGCGTTTTGCAGTACCTAGTGTTGTGCTAGACGGAGGCCGGACTGATCGGGGAAATATCGAGCGGCTGCTGTAAACGTGCGACCCCCCTCATTCTTTACTGTCACCGCCCGATGTCCCTCAAGACCGTCGACTCCGGCGTAGGCGCGTCATCCGTTGAAGCTGGTTCGAGGGTGCTCGTTGATACTTGTTCCTAGACTTTTCGCTCTATGGCGGGGCTGAGTCCCTGACAGAAGGGAGGTCTCCCCGTCGAACAGCGGTCCCATCTCCGACGGCCGAAGACGACGGGGTCAACTTCACCAAACCCCTGCAAAATCCAAACGACTTCCTATGGTTAATGACGGAGGAACCCCACCGTTCGAGGAGAATGGCTATCATGAAGGAACACCCTGAGGTCCGTCTATCGCGTACAGGTCACTCACCTTTGCGGTTCTGATGATCGGTGCGCATTAGGTCACAAAGCTCATGGGCCACGAACCCCTCACGAAATGGGTTGTCCTCGGAGTAGTCTCTCTGCAAGTTGCCGTGGCCTACTACCTCAGGAATACCTCCATGATGTCGCCCATTTTTTTCATCCTTGCCTACGTGATCGGTGCGACCGCAAACCAGAATTTATTCCTCGCGATCCACGAGATCACGCACAACCTTGCATTCAAGGGAATAAAGTCCAACAAGGTGTTGGCCATGTTCGCCAATTTGCCCATTGGTATCCCGTACTGCTCTGCCTTCAAAGTGAGTTGCATCCTGTGATCGCGCAGTCTGGTTTGACATCGGTAAAGGGGTACCACCTCGAGCATCACAAATACCTTGGAGAAGACGGGATAGATACAGACCTCCCAACGAGGCTGGAGCTGGTTCTCCTCAACAACGTCTTTGGGAAGGTTTTCTTTGCGTGAGTCTGAACCCGACAATTACCAACAGTGTCTGACCCTGATCTCAAAATACGTAGCACGTTCCAAATACTCTTCTACGCCCTTCGACCAGGAATTGTACGGAACCAAACGCCCACGATGTGGCATTTAGTCAACCTCGTGGTCCAAGTTATCTTCGATGTGATCATCGTCAGGTTCGTGGGGGTGCGGGCACTTGGTTACTTCATCATGTCCAGTTTCCTCGCTGGGAGTTTGCACCCCTGCGCCGCCCACTTCATTGCAGAACACTATCTCTGGGACGGTCTAGACCAAGAAACCTACTCTTATTACGGACCACTCAACATCTTGGCCTATAATGTGAGTCCTTCGCAACCAGGATGTTCGCGCAGTTGCCAACGATAAATAGGTTGGATACCACAATGAGCATCACGATTTCCCCTCCATCCCCTGGACGAGATTGCCAGCTCTGCGGGCCCTTGCGCCGGAATTTTATGATACCATTCCATCCCACCCGTCCTGGCCAATGGTGATCGTCAACTTCATCCGTGACTCGGAGGTGGGTATTTTCGCGCGTGCGAAACGGAAGGCAAAAAAATAGATAGACCGATGTAATTACATAGATCTATTCGGGATTCAAGGATTCAACGGTGGTATTCAACGTTGACGTTCAACCCCAGTTCGATGCCCGCGTCCCTTGGCTTTGGAGGTGCCCGCAAGAGCGTGCCGCGTCGCGTGTTACTTTACGTTGGCCCCTCAAATTTCAAACTGCGACCATGGTCACCCCACCACCTGGTTTGGAGGGCTTCGGATCTACCCAATTCGTAACGAGCGGCGGAAACGGAGAGTGGTTGGATCTCCCGCCAACCAAGCTTTACACGAACTCTTTCATAATAAAGCCCGGCAAGGTAATATCTATGGGCTTCAAACCGATGCGTTTGCTGATTCGCGACCGAAAGGTTTTACTCGGCTACAAAAAGCGGGGCTTCGGGAAGGGCGTGTAGGTCGAAAAACTCAAGTTGTGCTCCAATCGTTGAAGCTCGAAGACGGTTCACAGGTACAATGGCTTCGGCGGGAAGGTCGAGCCGGGGGAGTCGGTCGAAGCTGCCGCACTAAGAGAGCTCAAGGTGTGTCCACCCACCCCCGCGCGATCCACAGCAACTCACCATCTGTCAGGAAGAGGCAGGAATAACCGCGAAGCTGGTCCAATGCGGAACGTTCCTCTACCTCCATGAAGGGTCCGATCATACCTTCCAGATTGAGGTGTTCAAGGCCGACGAATACGACGGGGAGCCGATCGAGTACGTTCATGGGTCGAGCGGATGAGTTGTCGTTGGGTACTAACGTCGTCCTGCAGGACGGACGAAATGCGCCCAGAGTGGTTCGACACTCCTGGTTCCGTCGAGCTGAGTTCGCCTATCCCGTGGGAAAGCATGTGGGCCGACGATCGGTATTGGTTCCCAATCATGCTGTCTGGCAAATCCTTCGTGGGTAGAGTTGATCACAAGGTGTCTCAAGAGGATGGGGTCACGAAGTACCCCCTGCAGCGCTGGTGGTTTGGTACTAGGGATATGTAGCGAGGTTTCAATTGCCGCAATCACGGCGGTGTGACGGCAATTCCCACCACCGCTCACCGTCTCCCCATATATTCACTCATCCGAGTCATGTCCGAACAAGTCAAAGAGGTCGTAGTTATTGGTGCAGGTAAACTTGGTATCGTTTGGGGTCGTGGATCGATGGTGAATGTCTTGATCATGTAGGTGTTGTGGGGTTGTCCACTGCGATAAAGATCCAAGAGCATGGAGGATACCATGTAACGGTAGTTGGGGAAACCATCCCGGGGGATCCCAAGTCCATCCGTTATACGAGTCCGTGGGCGGTGAGATTCATTCTTTGATCGCCCGCGTGTGTGCCTTATATTCTTCACCAGGGGGCTAACCATATGAGTGTGGCATTCGGAGACCCTAGGCTCAAGCGTGAGCATGAGCCCACTCCGGACGACGGAAAATTTGACATTATTTCTCCCCTCGACTAGAACTAGACAAGGAAACCTTCGACGTCATGTGGGAGATGTCCAAGCCCGGTAGCGAAACCGAGGGCCTCTTCCTCAGGATGAACCAAAAGATTCACTACGAGGTGGAACCTGACCACGATATCCCCGTGGAGTGGATGCCGGACGTGCGTTCGCCCCTGATTATCCTGATTTAAATTTGGGTCACCACTGACCGTCGTTCAGTACCAAGTGGTTCGAACTGGTCTCGTTGAAGGAACCGTTATGGGGACCTCCTTCACTACCGTCAGCATCGACACCCCGGCGTATCTGCCGTACCTTTTGGCTCGTTTCCTAGCCAAGGGAGGTAGCATCGTCAGGAGCTCACTCCAACATATCTCTCAAGTCCTCGAAGGCGCTCTCACCCCCTTCAAACCCGACGCACTCGTGGTGTGCGCTGGGATAGGAGCCCGCTTCCTGGGAGGGGTAGAAGACAAAGATGTCCACCCAATTCGTGGACAGACGGTTTTGATCCGAGCCCCATGGGTGAAATCCGGTCAGACCATTGATGGCACGGAGACGACCTACATCATCCCGAGACGAACCGGAGACGTAAGTAGACCGCGGCACGTACTATCTATGCCAAATATTTAACCTCTCGAGATAGGTGATCCTTGGTGGAACCAGGGGTGTGGATGACTGGTACCCGAAGCCACGCCCGGAGACTAGGATTTCAATCCTCAAGCGGGCAATCGCTCTGGCACCAGACCTTGCCCCTCCGGGCGCCATGAACCCCACCTACGAGGACCTCATTCCGTTAGTTATCGAGGACGGATGTGGCTTGAGACCAGGTAGGAAGGGTGGAATTCGGCTTGAGCGGGAAATCATATCTGGGATCCCAGTTGTTCACAACTACGGGTATTTATATTCGGCCACTTTCACACGAACAGGTCTGACAGCCCCCTCCTCAGACACGCCGGTTATGGTTATCAGAGCTCGTGGGGGTCCGCCTCTGTAGCCCTCAAGCTCCTGAACGAGGCATGGTAGCTTCTATCTGCGTATTCATTATGATAGGTATATAAAGATAGATCAACGTGAAGTATTGGACGAGTAACACCACAAGGCCCGGGTGTCACAAAGAATGCTACGGAGTTAGAAACGCACATGACGGCTGGGGGCCCTTAAATCTACAAGCATATCTACAACATTATCTCTCGCATTCTCGACCGCCATCGCCAAAGAGTCCAATTCCGGATCCCCGTCGGTATCTGGTGACACCTCGAATACACTCGCCCCCAGAACCTTCCTGAGGGCATGGTGTGCCTGGGCATCTTTCGGTGATGGAGATGATGGAGGGGTCAGGATGACGAAGATGGGAGGCGCGTCACATTCGGTTCCAGCATGCACCAATGAGGTCCTAAAGACCTTGCGGTACAAAGCAATGGCACTTAGGAGCGCCCTAACGTCCTCGTAGTCCGAATCGGGGCGCGAGGCTTCCGGTAGCTCACAAGTTCCCAGACCCCATACTTTCTCCAACGCGATAGCGAGGTCAGCGGTGGAACCTCCCAAAGATTTACCGGCTTGGATAATTTGCAACGTCTCCACCTCAGACTCCGCTTCCGTACCCGCAGTCAGGGGGTATTGTCCGTCCGTAGATTCGTCTGTGTCGGATGCGTCGTCGTCTTGATGAAGGGCCTTATCGACCGATTGAACAAAGAGTAACCGCGCGTGTTTCTTGATCTTTCGACGGACGAGGGTTTCGGCGAGGATGGCGAGGGGAGAGTGGTGTGACCATTTGAAGTCCGCCCGACACCACTTCCGCATCAAGGCTGCCGCTTCGGAGGTATTCATGGAACCCAATACAAGTTTTTCGTGCGGCCGCAAAATCTCCTTTCTCCTCGCCTGTTCCCAAAGGTAGGAAGCCCGGGAACCAGCAACGGGACGGATTATTAAACCAAGGGTGGTGAGATCCACAGCTGATGCAGAGAACGCAGAAATATGCCAGGACATCCCCCAGTAGGTCAGTAGGCGAGTAGAGAGCGAGACGTTATCTGGGAGGCATGAGCATGTTGGGCGGGTTGGAAAAAGGTTTGAACGTACCGTCTATCGCGACCAACTCTCCCAACCGGACCCAAGCTCGTTGCTCCAGCTGGTCGAGCTCGATGCCCCTGTGCTTCCTGCCGGCCTTGGATACCCCTTGGAAAAGTCCAATGAGACCGGTAGAAATTCCGAGGGCCCTTCTCAACAACTGGATCTCGGTCTCCGATCCACGGGAGGAAGGAGAGAGCGCGTTCATAAGGGCTGACTGGTTCGCATCCACGCCCGCAGACGGTTGCGTGGCCTCAGGGGACTCTCCTGGCAAAGCTGAGATGGCTGAAAGCGTCATCATCCGGTATGCAGGATAGACAGCGGTGAAAGGAGAAGCCAGCTTGGTGGTAAACTTTGACTTGCGGAAGGAGTGGGGCAACCAGGGAATAACAATCGAGAGGAACAACGCTGCTGAAACGAGCAGATGGAAAACATGAATCAAGTCATTCCATCCGTAGGCAGCAGGCTTTCCAGCGACGGTGTGGTTAAGGACCGATCCAGTATGCTCATGAGGGTGGGAGTATGGCGCGGAGGAGGTTGCCAAAGGGGAGTTAAAGAAGGAGAAAAAGGCGAACGCGGCGAGGAGATATTGTTGGGGAGATTGTGAAGTGGGAGCAACCGTCATCGGGATTGGGGTTGCAACCTGAGACGTAGGGGTGGGCAAGGGGATCTTACGAGGTCGGCCGCGCTTCCTCTTCTCCGGGAGGACTGTTGGGGTGGTTGTGACGGTAGTGGTTTTCGGGGTGGCGGGGAGGACGGAGGGAACCTTTGTTGGCTTGACCGCCTTGACAGTCCTTGCCTTCTTCCTGGCTCTTCCTGGATCCTCCTCATCGTCGTCCCCTTCCCCTTCAACCTCACCATCCTCCTCATCACTCCCAGGCTCATCTTCGACCTCATCTTTCTCTTCTCCACCGAACATTTCTCTCCATTGTGTTTCCCACGCCTCGAGCAGAGCCGGGCCGTTCACGATTCCAGATATCAGAGACTTCAACCCCGCTTGTTCGCGTTTCAAGCGAGCTTCCCTCCGCTTCAAAACTCTACGCAACGCGTTATTAGGAAGGGTTTGGTAGGATGACGTAGGGACGAACCTAATATATTCGGTAGCTTTCCCCAATATATTTGCCTTGCTCATCTTCCGTCCAACTTTAACACCATCGACAAAGCCACGTTCGTCAACGGTGTCGTTTGGACCAGTGTCTTTACCGTTCAAACGAGCCTCCAGGACTCGCAGGGCAGGAACAGATTGCTTGAGGTTTGTAATCCTGGCATTCAAGTTGGTGCGGTAGCGTCTCTCGATAATTGTATGACCGGTCTTGGGACGCCCTGGACCAGTGGCAGCAAGATTGTTCGACGACGGGGGAGACGATTCGGGAGTAGACTGAGAGGCGATGGACGGTTTAGCGGTAAATGGTGTGTCGGTAGCCCCCCCGTTTAGGCGAGGAATGGGAAGTTTGGATTGAGCTGTTGTGGTGGACAAAGCCATTGATACGGGAAGAGCGCCTAAGAACAAATGAACGTACCGGCCGCTAGATTGGAGGTATTCGATGAGACGGTGAAGGTTGCCCCGATAGCTTGTAGGACTTTCTGGGCCAGCTCCTCGTGTGAGTTCGTGGGGATCATCGCAGCGGTATCGGGAGGTGGTTGCCGCTCCGGGACAGGAGACAATGAAGCACCAGAGGACGATGAAGATGAGGTGACGCTGAGCCTACGACTAGGGTGTGGTCCGCTTTGATCCAATAGCTGCGTCAACGAAGGTGGGGTAAATTCGGTTTGAGCGGAACCGAAAGGGTGAACCGAGGGGTCTGGTTGGGTAAAGATGCTCGTGTTGAAGTGTAGGGCCGACGGGTCAATGAAATTGGATTCCAAGCCCAGGTCCATGGGCATAGCAAAATTAAATTCCCCGTCAAAGCCCATAGCTTCGACTTTGGATTGAGAAAGCTGGAGGCCACTGTCGGCGAGGGAAGCAAACGGAGACCATTCGTTCACCGAAGGTGACTGGATAAGGTCGTCGGTAGCCATAGCATCTGGGTGAAGGAGATAGCTGAAGGGATCGAGTTGGGAAGCCAGTTGGCTGAAGAATTCGTTTGATTCCTCCTCGTCCTTGGGTGAAGAAGCATTGGAAAGTGATGAAAGCGACGAGTCTGACGATGGGGGCGACGGCAGGTGCATTTCGGTCGTCGCAGAAGACGAAGAGGAGGACATCCTCACCAGCGCAGCAAAGAGGGACTTTGAGACTTTGAGAGAATGGGTCGATACTCGTCAATGGCGTGACTTTCTTTAAATGGAAACCATTTCCCACGCTCCCACCTCCTGCCAAATCTGGCGGTTCCAATTACATAAGCCAAACACCCGCACGTCTCTGCCACAGCGAGGGGAAAGTACTCGCACTCACGGCTGCCCTTCCGCCCTGACGCTGGCTGCCTGGATATTTGATCCAGCACTCGGTAGCCACGTGAAATGCCACCGTCTCCGCCATTGCCATCGAAACGCACCGCTTCAGCCTCACCTGAACGTCTTCGGCCGAGCAAGCGGTTGGTGACATCTTCTCCAGAGGAGGGCGAACTTGACGACGCCGTTGCGCAACCTTCGTACGACAAACGGGGCTCTCCTACGTCATCAACATCGAAGAATGCTACCCCGACGACCAGGTTCGAGACAAAAGTCGCCTTCCCATTCAGGAGAAAACAAGACATGCCTCCTTCGATCCCCTCCTCTTCTACTCAATCCCGAGACAAGGTCATATACGAAAGGTCACCGGACACTGAACTCAGGCTCCAAGAGGGGGATATCAAAAACGGACATCCAAAGGACCGTAGACCTCGTGGCCGCGACTCAACCCATTATCGACCCTCCTACCCGCACTTGGGCGAAAGGCGCGGTCATCGGTTCGGAAGCGATTCATACGATCGGGACTGGCAGTCAGGCCGCGCACGACCTTCTGATCTCCCCCCTCGCCGGGACTACGACAGGACACGGTCCCCACCTTCGGACAGATCCCGCTCGACCTCCCCCAAGCACCGCTTACCACCACGTCCAAACCTCTCCCCACATGGCACGCGGAGGTCGACTTGGGATAGGGCCGGAGACTACTATCCTCGTTACCAGCCTCGCGACAGGTACTACCGTCCAGATGACCTGCCACCGCACCGTTACGACCGCTCCGAAGGAGATTCCTGGAGGCCATCGTATGATTACCGGCCGCGGTCCCCTTCGCCCAGATCCCCTAGAATGGATTATGTTGCAACTCCTCCTCGCCCTCCTCATGACGCTCCGTACGGTCTCCACTCCCCTCCACCGCCACCCTCAGACCCGCCTCCCCCGCCACCTCCAGAACGATCATTACCTTCACATCACCAACCGATATCCTTTTCCGTTCCTTTGAAAAACCCGGTTACTCCCAAGCTCAGCCTGTCCCCTCCGCCGCTCGATCCCGTCCAGGTCGCCAAAGTTGTTCCAAAGACCGAACCGGGCACTCCCGATCAGCCTCCCCCACCGCCATCGAAAAGGCCGGAACGGACGCGACGCACTCGTAAGGAAGAGGAGCTGGCCTACGGCCGCACGTTCCCAGGATGTGGCTCGATTCATGACTACGACATCACGACCAAATTAGGGGAAGGAACGTTCGGGTAGGTTATTCCTTTTTACACGGCGTTTTTCCCTTGACCGCTTGTCTAGAGAGGTACATAAGGCGATCCAGAAAGCTACAGGGGGGGTCGTCGCCCTGAAGAGGATCCTCATGCACAACGAGAAGGAAGGGATGCCCGTCACTGCTCTCCGAGAAATCAAGATCCTCAAAGCCCTCAAACACCCGTGCATCATTGATATAGTTGATATGATTGTCGTTCGAAGTCAGCTTGCGTCCTCTCCTCCTGTGACCGCAACTCACACCTTTGTCAATCATTCCAGGCAAGGGATGTCCCTTCTCTGTGCACATGGTTTTCCCATACATGGACCATGATCTCGCCGGCCTTCTGGAAAACGAACGTGTAAAGTTATCGCCAAGTCACATCAAACTCTACATGCGTCAACTCATGGAGGGCACAGAGTACATGCACCGGGTATGGTATTCGCGTGATAATCGTCTCTAAGATACTCACGCCACCCAAGAACCATATCTTGCATCGTGACATGAAGGCTGCTAATTTGCTTATCTCCAATGACGGTTCATTGAAGATAGCGGACTTCGGTCTCGCACGGACGTTTGACCCATCCGTCGCAACTGATACCAGCTCCCACAGACGGAGGTATACGAACTGTGTTGTAACAAGGTGGTACCGTCCGCCTGAGTTGCTCTTGGGTGCAAGGCAATACGGCGCAGAGATTGATATATGGGGCATAGGGTGCGTGACTTCACTGCCTCTCCTACGAGTGTTCTTACATTCAACACAGATGCGTTCTTGGAGAGATGTTTACCCGGAAGCCGATCCTCCCTGGGAACACCGACCTCGACCAACTCGATAAGATTTGGCGATTATGTGGCACCCCCAACCAACACACGTGGCCCGACTATGACGCTCTTCCCGGATGTGAGGGAGTGAAGAGGTTCTCGGAATCCTACCCTCGGAGATTGAAGCACATGTACGAGAGGTACGTTGTCAGTGCATTGATTGTTGTGGTGACTTCATAGCTCTCCGTAGTCTGGGCAAGGAGACATGCGAGCTGCTCGACAAACTCTTGACCTGTAACCCAAGAGAGAGGATTACCGCAGCCGAAGCTTTGGACCACGACTACTTCTGGACGGACCCGCTACCCGCAGACCCTAAAATGTGGGGATTCGCTCACTGCTCACCTTTGATCATTTTTACCGAAAGCTGACGACTTACTTCCGCTCCACGCATTGATACTTGGTCTGTACTTGGCGTTGATCTGCTGCGTCTCTCATTCCACCACGTGAATCAGGTTGCCGGTATATGAAGCCTCCCACGAGCTAGACAAACGCGGTCGGCGACCACCAGCGGCAGCTGTACCACCTCCCAGACACAGGCCTCCTGTTGGACAAATGCCCCCCAACGGCGTGAATTCTGGTCCACCTGGTTTCTTCCCGCGCGACCGGCCTGGGCAGCATGGTCCTCCACCACCTGGAGGACAGTTCAGAGGCCCCCCTCCAGCCAATGGATTCAACCCCTACCTCCCACCTCCTCATACAGGACCCCCGCCAGGATTCATGCCTGGCCCCATGCTCCCCGCCCAGCCACCTCCGCACTCATATAATAGAGGCTATCATCCCCCACCTGGTCCTTACGGCCCCCCGCCACCCGGGTTCCCGTACCAGCCCCCGCCTCCGACTTCTACTCTCACCCAGAACAGGCCGGCACATCTACCTCCCCGGCCCCCTGGTCCGCTGCCTCCTGGGGCTGGAAGAGGTGGTGGGCGGAGAGACAACCGGCAAGCTCCCGGTCTACCCAACGGCAGTGGAGGGCTGAATTACGGATGAGAGTTTCCCGCCTTGTGGCGTTGTAGCGACTCCTATAACAAACATCTCATACTTTCGTTGCATTCGCATCCGGTCATTGCAAGTCTCGACCGTCGACCCCTAATTAGATTGCAAGTTTGTACAATACCTGTCGTAATAATCTGCTCGTGATTTACGTAGCCTTGGTGGTAATTGAAAGACTTTGTGCGGATCCCGTTACGGAACCTGTGAGTGGAACGAGAAGCGCGCCTGATCCCAGGAAACCTGTAATACCTTCCTGGTTACACCCTGCCGATGTTCCTTGAGCATCTCCCAAACCCCGTTTCTCCTTGAGCACTTGGATCCCTGCGGATCTTCAAGCCCAGAAATCAAGTCCGGTAGCCCCCCTCCGACCCCAAAATATAAAACCTTCCCAGCCACATAACATACCGGGTCATCCAACGACAGTTTTTCACTTAGAGCTCCCTCGAGGGTCGCATCGATGGTGAGAGATGGTGGGTTGGCATAAGCTTTCCATAGTACATCCAATAGATCTGCGATGCTTTCCGACCGGTACATCGTTTCTGATGTCAAGATTATGTCGAACCGATGACCGATATTGTACGTGCTCCAGGAACCGCAGAGAAAGTGGATGTGTAGGTTTTTGTCAGAGAGGGATTCCAGAAACGCCGCGACGAGGGGGGGATTGACAGGAAGCTCGCCCAGTTCCCCAGGGTCAAACGGAGGAAGCGGAAGGCGTTCTGTATCTTCGTTGACGTCGGTACCTCCTTTGAATGCGTCCCGATAGGGGGCGGATGACGGTGACATGTCTGTACGTTCATGAGTCACGACTGTACGAGACAGGGCTCGAAACTTACACCACGTAAGGAGGATGTTGGGGAGGGTGATCAGTTCAAGCACCGACCGGTTAAAATCTTGTAGATACAGGTGCGTTTCGCCCGTATTTTGAGATTCACCGAGAGTGAAGAGCTGGCGCAGGAGGTAAACGGAAGGTATGGCAGTTCCGCAACCGACCTAATATGCGTTGTTCAATTCGTGTATGGGGAGAAACTTCAAGGCTCTGGCAGACCTCTAAGATGCGCTTGCCTCTGAGTTTGAGATTGGCATCACCCAAGACTTGCACGAGATCAAGGCTACTCTCCCAGGTCTTCAAGCCACCCTCGTACACACCGGGGAGTATGTCCGAGGGCGCGTCAAGAAATTCCAGTCCCTCGACTGGTTGGTCTGATCGCTCGGTATCCGTTTGTGAAATCAGCTGAAATCGCGCGTCAAAGAGGTCTCGCCGAGAGAGAGAAATCTCTGGACGGTTTCCCGATGGCGGTATCTGCAGCGGGGAGTAAGAAACGAGGGAGGGTAAACTGTCTAACTGTGGGCGGGGATCAATATCGCAATTTCCAGCAAATCAAATCGGGTGGTACGCACCAGTTCGAGGAGCGATATTTCCGTCAGGACCGGTTCATTTGCGTCTTTTTCCTCATTCTGAGTTGTCTGGGTCTTTTCTTCGCCGCCGTCCTGGACGAAATCGAATTTGAACATTACGGTGACTGTACCAGAAGACGCTACGGTCGGCAGCGATCGCGGTGGCGACAGCGGGCCGCCCGTAGCCTGTTCCGGAACCCTGTTGGTAGGTACATTTCTACCGCAGTACTACATCCACCCATCGGACTAGGCAACGCGGCATTCGTCTACCGAAAGGAAACCAGAACGATGTCATTCACGAAATCCGCTATCTACCCTGCGAACCCGAATACCGTCCGGGGAGCATCAACTAAACTGAGCAGCAGCAAAGATAAGATCGTGTATGCCAATGGCAAGACAATCATAGTAAGCTGAAGCCCTTTATCGTGATATAGCCTAATCGGCTTGGTTTTCGTAGATTCGTGACCTGAAGGTAGTACAACATACACTCTTCTGAAAGTTGATTCGAACCATCGGATTTAGGATCCCGGGGCAACATATGCATACACCGGGCATGTACACAACACCACCGTCGCCAGGATCTCCCCTACGGGGTTTTACTGTGCCTCCGCCGATGCATCCGGAACTGGTGAGTCTGGGATAACTGTGTACTATGGGCTTGCTGCTGACTTGGACCAAACCAGTGAAAGTGTGGGACACGATCGGAGAGGATAAGACCCTGAAGGGGGAATATAAAGTCCTCGCTGGGAGAATGTATGCTGCTTCAATCGACGTGTCTTGCTTGAACGAAATGACCGATCGCAGTTGCTAGTAACGATCTCGACTGGGACGGGGAGAGCAAGAGAATTATCGCCGTCGGCGAGGGTCGCGACAAGTCAGCCGTCCGACGGGCTCATTGTGGAATCCACTGATGTGCAGTTTAAGCCAGGTTTGGCCATGCGTTCATGTTCGACACTGGTTCTTCTACGGGAGATGTTATCGGTCACTCAAAAACCGTGAACGCCGTTTCGATTCGTCGCCAACGCCCGTTCAGGGCGGCAACCGCTTCGGACGACGTTACGATTGGCTTCCACCACGGTAAGAGAACTTATCCCTCCAACCCCGGACTACGACCTGAGATCCAACGACCCAGGTGTGCCATTCAAGTACGCTTCAGTGAGTTCTACCATCCTATTCGGAGCTTGCAGGGCCAGGCCCTTACTAGTGGCCTTTTTAGACCATCAGAACGCATACAAAGTTTGTGCAGGACGTGAGGTTTTCACCCTCCGGGGACCGACTCGCTGGTGTTGGTTCCGATGCCAAAATCTTCATCCACAACGGTGCATCTGGGGAATTCACTGCGGAGATAACCAGTGATAGCCATACGGGCTCGATTGTGAGTACCGGTACTTCCAAATGGGGGGTATGATTCTGACTGGCATCGGTCACCAGACGGCCTGCGGGTGGAGTCCTGACAGTAAGATGTTGATGACTGCCTCTGCCGACTCTACAGTCAGGCTCTGTGGGTAGATTTATATCAGCAGTTGGGGAGCTTCTTTCTAAAACGATGGATATAGGGGACGTGGGAGCGAGCAAGCTGGTGACATCGTGGTCGCTCGGTCCAGGTATTGATAACCAACAGGTTGGGGGCACATGGACAGAGGGCGATGAACTCGTCTCCCTGTCGATGTCCAGCGATCTCAACATCTTCGACAAACGAGTATCGGACAAACCGTCTCGCATCATCCAGGTAGGATACATCCCTCGAGCGCAATTCTTCCCCCATAACGCCTCGTCTCCAGGCCCCTCAAAAAGCAGTAACCGCTGCCCTTCCAACTGGATCGGGGACTTTCTTGACCGGCACTGCTAGCGGAAGGGTACTGTCGTTCTCTGCTACTGGCGAGGCATCTCACATTGGCGGTGATGGCCATTTGAGTCTCGTGACGTCTCTATCCTCCGGAAACGACGGGAAGGTTTTCTCTGCGGGATTCGACGATCGTTTGAGGGAGATAGACGGTCCGATCTTCACGTTAGTGGGTGTAGTTGCGTGGGATGTCCCACGGTCTCACTTTATTCTAGCCCTGCTTCGCTCTCAACGAAGTCCCAACCAAAATCCATCGCAGTCGGAGAGGACGGATCGGTATTTTTGGCCGAGATCAATGGACTGGAGGTGGTTCGGGATAATCAGAAAACCTTCGAACTCTCGACCTCCTTCACTCCAAGCGCAATCGACGTCCGTGGTTCTCTGGTGGTCGTCGGAGGGGAGGTTAGTTACTTATACCATTCTTGCGCCTTGCTTGCCGTTGATATCGCAAACGCACAGGATGCAAAAGTCAGGCTGTACAACTGGGACAGTAAGTCGTTGAAGGAGGCCGGACTGCTGGAAGGCAATAAGGGCCCGATAAGTGCGATCCGGTTCTCGCCCGATGGGACGAAGGTAGTCTCAGGGAATGTGAGTTATGTGAACTTTCTCCGCTTATGAGAGGCTGACCCAACCCAGTCGAGCGGGAAACTCTTCCTCTTTGACGTGAAGGAGAAACAGGCGAGACACCCCACAGAACTGAAAAGGCGTCGACTGACTCTGCTTGGGTTTTGGTAGCTGATTACCTCGAGATGGGCTTTCCACTCCGCAAGAATCAACTCGATCCAATGGACCTCCGACAGCAGACACTGTGCCACCGGATCGCTCGATACCGACGTGTACGTTTGGAGCGTGGAGAAGCCGATGAAGAAGATCGCAATCAAGAATGCCGGCCTGGGAGGGGTCAACGCTGTGCTGTGGTTGGAGGAAGACGGAAAGAAAGGCAAGCTCGCGAGCACCGGCGCGGATGCCTGCGTAAGAGTGTGGGACGTAGTGTTCCATGCCTGAACATTTGGATGTAAGCACTTAGTGAGATCAAGTTGAGCAACACGACGGGCGGGAGGTTCCGCTCATTGACGGAACGATCGGGGTGGCGCCGAAGACCACCCAACTGCTGACAAAGCAGCGCTCGACCACCCTCAGCCCACAATCCCAAGTCAGGGCCAGGTTTCTCCCTCAACTCTGGCCACGACCACGACCTCCTCCTCCTGTATTCACCGTGGCCCTCGTAATGTCTGCGACGGTTCTGCCAACGCCGGCCCCCGAAACGTGCGTCCGCCGCACAGACGTTATCGATGTCGACCTCCTCGAAGACGACGAAATCCAGTTTGTCTCATCGTCAACGCGACACCACCGTTCACGGTCGAGCGACATTATCGACGTCGACAGCTTCCCGGAACCCATCGCCGGCCCTTCAAGTGCGTACCTTTTTCACCTCAGGTTTTGGGTTCCACTTTTTGACTCAGTGCATTGTCTAGACCTTTCCCGCTACAGATCCCCTCCTCTACGACAACGCTCAAGACCATCTCCAATTCCACCTGTACCACCGCTGTCCCCTCGTTTCAGGCGGCATCGGTCCACCTTCCGTCCTCCTCCACACCAGATTCCCACGGTCTCGTCTGGCGTTGTCCTCGCTAATCCCCAACCGTTCGCGTTTGAAGAAAGACTTCTCGGTCAACAGAGGCATCACACGCCAGCGAATGGGGATGCACCCGAACCAACCGCACTTCTCGCCATAGGGTTGGGTGGTGCCATCATAGCTACCAACAATGAACCCCAAGGGAGTCACCGTCCACACCGCCACTCGCGACGCGGCTCTCGGGCCGTGCGCCTGTTTTCCAACTCGTTTTTTGGTCCAATTTATGGGCTCCCTGAGGATAGCTTGGACTATTTGTTTGACGATGGGCCCGATGCAGGCATTCCGGCTCTCCCGGATTTCTACCCGCCACTTTTCACCGCTTACAACCGACTCGGGCGATTCTCCGAATCAATCCCATCCGTGCCAAAGAGCGCACCGGAATATAAGCGCACGTTCACCCACCCACCAAAGGTTGCTCCAGGTTTTACACATGATCTTGCATCATCCGGTGACGTAGAGGATCTGACTACAGACGGCGCAAGTTCTGGTCCATCTTCACCCACGGTGGACACAGTCCTGGTTTGTGCCAAGTGTCTGGATCCTTTGGTCATGGGAAACGTGCCGGACGGTAAACGACTTTGGGGTCTCCGATGCGGTCACATCCTCGATGGGAAATGTGTGAGGGAACTGATGAGGCCAGCTGACGCTCAAGAAGACGACAATGGTAGACCCTCGACGGAAACCGATGGAAAGGGGCAGGGAAGGGCCGTTGGGGAACCGGAGCAGCAAGAGGCTGCACCACACGAGGGCGGAGGGTTCTTGATGCGGCGGTTACGATCTGGTAGGGTCGTATCGCCCACCACTTCCCGATCCAAGGGAAAACAGAAGCAGAAGGCTCAGGAACCCAAGGTCGAACGGGTGCACGAATGGCCCTGCCCTGTGTCAGGGTGTGGGAGGACTCACAAGACTAACCTCATTTCTGGTGCTTGGAAGACGGATGAGTCTGAAGGTGCGATACTGATGTATGTGTAATTGTGGTGTGTACCATTTATGCTTCTCCATTTGCGATCATGTCCTGATTTTCCTGGGCTTTGGTGTATCCTGCTTTTCAAGTTTTCATCCCCCAGCCCTTTTAGTGTCTCGATATCCCTTGCGCCCGCTTTCGATTCTCGCCATGCGCAATACAATGTTTTTGTCTCACCACGATGGTCCATGAGGTTTGCACCAAGGTAAACGATACAGGGTGAATGAACGACGGGGCAGATATCTCCTCAACGACTGTCAGTCCCACGTGCTCCCACCTGACCCGGCTTTCCGTGATTTCTTGACTTGGCTCCGTTTGTCTTTCTCCACCCTGCGCCTCGCCTTCTCCGCCCGTCGGAGATCCTGGACTCTCTTCACTTGCTCTGCGGAGGGTTCATTCTTCACAGCGACCGATGAAGCTGAGAGCACACATTGGTGCAGCTGTGTGACAGGATGAAGACCCTAAGTGCTGATGCAAAGGATGTTGACAAACCTTGCGCAAACTTTCTTCCACGTTCTGTGCTTGTGACCGATGGGCAGTTGATGTAACAAGGAGCGAGTTAGTCGACGTGACGAAGTACGGCTGGATACGCATATCAGAGATGTAAAGGTTAGATTCTGTGCGCAAAACCGCTCACAGACTTGCGCAACTCCGCACGAGCCCACGAAGGGATCCATTTGGTGTCAATTTGACACCGTACTGTCGCTTTCGTGTTGACCTTGTTGACATTCTGTGGAGTGCGGAAGGTCAACGGATGGGATATTGCGATGTCTCAGGGGGGATTGACACACCTGACCGCCAGGCCCAGAACTTCGAGCGAAACTCAACTCTACCATGTTCCGGGGGACGGTCACGACCTTGAACGCATCCAGCCATTCCCGTGCGCTAGCTGTATCTGCCTTGGTTTCCAGGCTCAACAGGGCAGGAGGAATGGGCAGCGATAATCCGGGTGCATTCGCATGGAACGTACGAAGACGAAGGGCTGCCGAAGCGCATGATCGATTTAGGACATTATGGTAAGAAGGAAGGAACATCAAGTTTGTAAGTGGCGCCTGGGATAGATTACAATAGGGCAGCAGATTTACACAATAGGAAAACGTAACAACGGTGCACTCCCCACGCGATGGAGAGGGTTCAAGTCGCCATTTCTACATCGCCGTCGGCCCCCGTCTGAGATGAGGATGTGGTGGCGGCAACCTCACGTTCCTTTCCGGTCGGTCTCGGCTTCGAATCGTCATTCATGAACGAATCCAACTCTTTGTCCAGCTCTTCTGCTGTCTTGGGCTTTTTGGGGCCTGGACGGGGTTGCCTCGCGCCTCTGGTGCGGACTGGCCCTCCACCTCGCGGTTTGCGCCTGAAAAGGAGGGTAAGGGACAACCCTCCGAATCTGACGATGTTCTGCTCACGGGGCGGTCGACTCTGGGGTTTTCTTCGACTCTCCGAGCCTCTCCAACAAGGGAGGCTTTGAAATTCTATCAATCAGCGACGTCGGCGCGCTCACGGCACGACGCTTGGGCTTTGTAGGGATTGGGGCGTATTCTACCGTCATCATCTGACCTGTTGGGCGTTAGACAGCGGCAAGAACCCGACTGAAGCAATAAACAAACCATTCGCAGTTGCGCCGTTGAAGCGAGCAATCGCCCGAGAGGCCTCTTCTGGGGTCTCATACGTGATGATCGCGACTCCGGAGGAGCGTCCACTGCGGTCGTACTTTAAAGGGGAACGAAATGCGTATCGAGGTCGGCAGGGTCTTTCATGGGACTTGTTCATTCGGATGGCTTCGTACCCTGATCAGAGGCTCGCGTACAAGCGTGCCGACGTTACCGAACACAGACTGGAGGAGTGAGTGAGTAGCATTCAACAGAGGAGAGGCTGCTGCAAACCATCAAATCCTTCGGTGTCAGTTCGTAATGAAGGTTTGTGACCATAATGCGGTTGTTTTCATCTTGGAGCTGGTTTGAAACTGGGGGCTTGTGAGGAGCAGGTGCGGCCTTTTCATGCAGGTCGTGCTGCCACGCGCCATCTACGGGTCGCGACGCGGGTCGCTGAAGAGTCAATTAGCTGAAGTTGCCATTACAAGTACTGGACATGTGGCATACCGAATATGGTTTCTTTGACCTGTCAAATGGCGCCATTGAGGAGACTCTTTGCTCGACGGAGGGAGTGGGGAGAAGGAGGAGGGGAAGTGATCTTCGGGATTTGCCGAGTGAACTGTTGGCGATGTCAATGACCGGCGAACCGCCAAAAAATCGGAAAATAAATTGGAAATCCAGGCCGGCGTATGTGCCTACGATGTTCTCGACTCCGCAACGGCAAATGGGAAATGAAAGAAACCCCTATACCTCTCGCCCCTTCGACCTGTGTCCTATCACGTGAGTTGACGCGGTCGGTAAATGCCGAGTTGGGTGGACGATCATTTCCTCGCGTCTGAGTTGAACCATTGTTCGGTTACTGACCCCCACAAGCCCTGTTCATACACAGTCCACAGCCACTCACTCACTCACACCACCCCCCCTCGATGACTTCGCGTAAATTCACCGTCTTCATTGACGATGTGTCAACCGTAAAGCCACCCAAGCCAGCATCGACCAAGGTGGCGCAGGAGGAGGCTGGTCCTTCTTCACTCTCCGCAACCGAAAAGGAAAATCTTCATCCATTGACTGGAGGTCGCCTCCGCTCTTCTACCACTGTCGGGCTGAAACGCAAGTCTTCCGTGCTTTCAACGAAACTCCACAATCCACCCAACGCGAAGAACCCCAAACAAACGCCCTCACTTGCGCCCTCCAAGAAACGCAAAGTGTCTTCATCCTCTGACGGAGAGACTGAAAGGTCGCGCCCAAAGACCCGTAGGCTGAAACCCACCACTCGCAGGGGGCGTTCCCCGGAATTGGCAAGTATTGCCGAAGAGAAAGACGAACGTCTCGCTCGTAGATTATCCCAATCCGACGTCGACTCCCGTTGCTACGATTTGACCGTTAGCCCATTGGTCAATGTGTCAAGCGCCTCCGCACAGCCCTCCGCTCTCGAGGACAGCAAGACGAAGGCTACCACCGAGAAGGTACGCTGGATATTTCTGATGTTGCCCAAGGTGGCCCCCTCATCTAAATGTTGCTTCAGACTAGTTCCGCCGAACCAGAACTCCGAGATTATGTTCGCTCCCCTGCAGACGCAGTTGCCACAGTCACTCCCTCTACCCCCGTCCGCCGTTCAACCCGTGGAACCTCCCTCCCTCCTCCAACTTTGTCCACCCCGGAGAGGAAGCGAATTTATGCTTCCTTCACCTTTTCATCCCCGATTCGGGGATCTCCCGAACGCAAACGCAAACGCCTTGCCACCCCCACGTTTGGAGACTTGCCGACGGTATCCTAATCTCAGATTCCTCCTTTGCGGACCCCGTCCCGAGTTACAGCTGCGTCCCGCCGGCCCCCAAATGAATCGCGTCACCCTCATCGATGCCTCCTGTCACCAACGCTGTTGCAGAGGACCAATGCCACCTCACGTCCTTTCCACGAGCCTATGTGACAATCCCGCTGTCACCAATTGGACCACAAGGACGATTTATCATTTGCATGCCCATAGCCATTTTCATTCTCACCCCAGATTCTTGCACCTGTTCACTGACCCCCAGTCCAATCTGCTCCTCGCTTTTTGCATAGACTGCTGCAATTCTCACTTTCCCTTCAGCGACCCTCGCTCACATGCGTTGTATATATAACACCCATCTCTGGTACTAGGTCTTCCTCCGAGCCGCCCCAGCGAGCTCGTTGTCAATACATATTTTTCCTGTGTTCTGCAACACTCTGCGGTCGCGGGGCTTTCCTCGTTGCGTCAGACACCGCACCTTCCCAATCAGGCCCCGCGGGTGCCATTTTCAGCCAGGGTATGATCTACAGCGATCACCGCAATGTTTAGCCGAGGCTGATAGAGTTCGTGACAAATTTCCCACGAGCGGAGGAGTCTTCCTTTAGAACAAGTAATCCCTCCACAGCTCATTCTTCGCCACCACCTCGGCGCGTTTTGCGCCCAAACGCGGAGACTGCGTGTTTGTTCGCACACACCGCGCGCAACTCATCTCATCCCAGGTTGTATTATGACCCACACATTCATCTCCTGGATTGAATTGCGGCCCATACGGTAATCGCCACTCCTTTTTCGCCACGTTCGCTGACCCCCCCGGCCGCCTTATTTTATTCTGTGAAACACGAGATGTGAGTAGGCAAAGAGGCAACGCCGCCATGAACTACACAGGCTGCATCCTTGTGGCTTTCATGACCGACGAGGTATATCTACCCAGGCCGATGGACCACTCTCCGTCTACGGTAGCCTATTTTCGCTAGACCCTGGCTCCTCGCCGTTCCGTCTGAGATGGCGGCCGAGAAAAGTTCCTCCTCTAGATCGTTCGGGGTGCGAGCGATGGCCAAGCGATTCAAGAACCGCGCCTCCCGAATCCTTCATCGTCTTGGATCGTTGTCTTGTACACGCCCTCGGGTTGACGAACCGGTCATCGTCCAGGTCCCCGAATCCAAACTTGCTCCTGTCTCTACTCCCGAAGTCGTCCCCGACACTGCCCCCGCACCGGACACTATCGTTATTCCAGATCTCGTCTCTCACTGCGACTTCAGCATCCATTGTAATCCCAAGGTTGAGACCGCCGTCGAAGAGTCTAAGGCGTGGCTCTTTGAGCATGGCCAGCTCGGGGAGAAACGCAAGAACGCCTTCCGAGGGCTCAAAGCAGGAGGTAAGATCCTCGCCCCCCCTAACTCCTAAATTGATCAATCGCTAACAAGCCGTTCTCAGAGCTCACGTCAATGTGTTACCCCTACGCAGGCTTTGATCGGCTCAGGGTCTGCTGCGACTTCATGAACTATTTATTCCATCTGGATGACCTTTCGGACGATATGACCCATGTGGGTACCCGCAGCGTCGCGGACGATGTGATGAACACCCTATACTGCCACAACACCTACGAGAGCAGCACTCGCGTTTCTACCCTTACCCGAGAGTGAGTCACCTTTCCACCGCTCTCCTCGTCTTGGGCAACGAACTGACTGTGACCCCGCCTAGCTACTGGAAACGTCTGGTGAAGGACGGTAGCCCTGGTGCCCAGCAACGTTTCATGTCCACGATGGACCTTTTCTTCCAAGCCATCACGATCCAGGCGAAGGATCGGAGGGACGGGACTATACCTGACCTCGATCCCTACATCGCAGTCCGTCGGGATACGAGCGGATGCAAACCATGCTGGGCCCTCATCGAGTATGCGAACGACCTTGACATCCCAGACGAAGTCATGGAGCATCCCGTTATGGAGGCTCTCGGGCAAGCCACCAATGACCTCGTAACGTGGTCCAACGTAAGCCCATCCTTTCAAATGATCACCCCCGACCCCCGCTAATAAAAAACCAATAACAGGACATCTTCTCCTATAATCGTGAACAAGCCAAGGGCGATACACACAATATGATTGTCATCCTCATGAAGCACCGCGGCCTAGATCTCCAGTCCGCTGTGGATTACGTCGGTAACATGTGCAAGAATTCGATCGATCGATACATCGCCGAGCGAGAGCGACTCCCAAGCTGGGGCCCGGAGATAGACGAACAGGTTAAGATCTACGTTGACGGCCTTGCCGATTGGATCGTGGGCAGCCTGCATTGGTCATTTGATTCGGAGCGATACTTCGGAAAGATCGGCCTTCAGGTGAAGGCCACGAGGAGAGTCACGTTGTACCCCCGTGCTGCTTAAGCACCCCCATGCGTTTTTTATTCGGCTCCACGTCTTCTGCTTCCATTCGAATTTAGACTTCCATTGGACTTCCGTGACTTGATATGCATGCTATGTAGTTGATTTGTTTATCCCCCGCTGTCGTTTTCCCGCTATTCTCGGACTCATATCTCCCTCTCTTCACTACTATTACCTTATTTGCATACCTGTATACCCTGTAACCGTACTTGTCCGTAGTTCGCCTTATCATATTTGTGGTGTGTATTAGATGAAACGAGGGTGATGTTATAATTCAGTGGTCTACGGAGTCGAGCCGAACCCACTCCACTCCTCACGCTCGTATCCTTTCCTGCTGCCCCTCTTGGACTTCCCCCTTGACAGGTTGGATCGAGCAGAAGTTTTCTTGACACCAAGCATGATTCCGTGACCTGTCCGCAGTAGTGAAGGTTTCCATTGAGCACAGGTTTTGTCTCCACAACGACAAATTGTTGACTCACTTTCACCGGCCAGCAGCTCGTGTGCGATAGGGTTACTTCCAGAGGTGACGTACCGTTTTGAAACCCCTTGCGCGAGCAACGGCTGCATCAGAAGCTGTTTCAGCTGCAGTTTTTGGTCCTTGATCCTTGTGTCGGTGGCCTTTTGCTGACGTTTTGTCGGACCGGTCGGATTTTTTTCCTCATCACTGGGGGTCGGCGCATTTCAAACACTGGTAGGCAAACGGGGCGAGGGCGTGCATACCTGTCAGCGAAATCTGAATCGAGTTCGATCCCCATCGCGTCGGCAGTCTCCTTGAACCAATTCTTTTCGTGCTTCTCTTTCTTCACCTTATGCTGGGCGACATCTATCTGCCTCGCGAGTTGGACACGAGGCTTCAGTTTGTCGAGCATGTACAACTCGATGTTCATCTGCGGTATCTCGCCTCCCTCTGTACACGGGTCACGATCTCAATTCTGGGTTGTATGAACGGGATGTTCGGCAACGCACCGCGATTGAGGCTGGTTAGGAGGGCACCAAACACCTTGCGTTCGTCCGGTGCGCACATGATTAAACTGAACCCTTGCTTCATCGCACGCGCGGTCCTCCCATTCCTATGCACATAGGTGTCTGCAGACCTCGGGATTTGGTAATGTATAACGTGGTCAACGGACGGAATATCGAGGCCTCTCGCCGCTATGTCTGTCGCCAGCAAGACCGAGTTTGGCGTGGATTTAAAACGCTCGAGGTTTTTTAACCGCTGTTTTT
>Ga0307509_10001827_pt1 | contig 35218 bp, 30 predicted proteins | sample 10_EM_MG_FD_202245 | JGI IMG/M metagenome (GOLD analysis project Ga0307509, IMG submission 202245) | Populus trichocarpa ectomycorrhiza microbial communities from riparian zone in the Pacific Northwest, United States - 10_EM | ecosystem: Host-associated > Plants > Roots > Unclassified | place...
CACAGCCCGGCCAGGGCCCCGTGTCATACGGGGCGGGGAGGAACGGCAAAGAGTTGACCCCGGGCCGGAGTAACGGCGGGGTCACAAAGTGAAAACCCGCCCCGCCCCGCCCCGTAACGAACACTAAGCGGACCGCGGCTGAGCATCAGTGGCGTACCTAGAATCACCAATACCTGTGCCATCAGTGTTAGACCCACCACCCAAGTCCATAGGGGTATCGCGAACGATAACAGCCGACGATGGAACCACCTGGCTAGTGGTCAACAAAGGGGGGGGAGGGCGATCCGCCTTGGGGAGGGTGTTGCCCCGTCGTTCCTTAGTATGAGCTATGAACTCATGGTGTCTTTTTGACACAGGAACATAGACATGGCGGCCGGAGGGAATGGTGGAGTCCGGGGCGAAACCAGAGCCGGCACCAGGGCGTGACCAGGGGGGGACGAAGGGGGGAGGGGACGACACCTGAGTGATCCGATCCTCAGAGTGGATGCTACCTGCAGGAGGTGCATAGTCCTCGTCCGACGATCGGTCCAATCGGAAGTTGGCATACAGCTCCCGCTCACCGGAGGAAAGTCGCTCAACAGGGGAGGGAAGACACCGTTGGCTATCATCAACCTCAACCACAGAAGGAACGTACATGGGGTCCTGGGATCGTGCTTCGTCAATGGATGGCCAGGATGCAGAGGGGAGCATGGGATCAGACGCCATAGTCGAGTGAAAATCCGAACTCACCACACGGGAGCCAGACGGGGCGAAGGACAGGGAGGAGCCCTCAGGGGAGTGAAAACGCGTGTAGAAACCCAAAGAAGCAGTGCGGTGGACGTGGCAACCGGCAGAAGCAACAGCAAGAGAGTCACAGCCACGAGCAGCCAGTATCCCGAAACAAAACTTTTCGACAGCGTCGAAGGTGCTTAGGTCAAGGCCGGAAATAATGTGCCTAACCTCGTCGTCGAACTCAGAGCTGCCAGAACCGCCATTGGAACAGCCCAAAACATGAACAATGTGAAGACCACGGTAGTCCCCACCTGGCGCAGCGTAAGAAAAACCATGAATGGGTACAAGACCACGTTCACCAGCAGTAATAGCCCGCCTCACAGGGGAGGGGGGGCGAGCAGGAAGATGGCGGGCAATCGAGTCGCCCATCGTAAAAATTCACCTGTAGCAAAGGCCAGGCGAGCCACCAGAAGAGGAGGAGGAGGGGAAGTATTCACCACCCGGAGGGGAGGCAAACAACCGAAGCGAAACCGTAGATTCACCTGTAGCGAGGGCCAGGCGAGCCACCAAAGGCAAAAAACAAACAACAACACCGAACGCCCGAAGGCAAAGCACAACCACCGAGAACGAAGCTAAAGACTTTGTAAACTATCGTGAGGGTGGAAAATCGATATAATTGGCCGAAGGCGAAAAGTAGGGTGGGTGGGTGTCGTTGAGCGAGGAGTTGTCGTTGGAAGAGAAGAGTTTTTCCCCCGCTTCTGTGTGCGATCGTGTCGTGTGTGATTCCTTGGCGCCGTTTCGTTTCGCCGTGCAGTATATCGTTTCGAGCCCAAGTCTAAAACCATCTACCAGTAAAACAATTTACAATTGTTCGAGGCTTCCTGAGACCCCACTCCGGGTGCCTTACCCTCGCTCTTCTCCTGCAATCGCTTGTGTCACTATTCGCATGGTTTTAGTTGTAGAATAGGATGAGGTTCCGTGGGATGAGGCTCCATAGTAGTTTGGGTTTTTTGGTGGGGAGTACAAGTCATCAAGCCCGACCCAGTGTAGTAGGGAAAGCTTTCGTATGAGACAGGGATTGTTTTGAGGGTTAACCGACTTGTAAATTGACCGTGCAAAAACGTCCCCCTAGTACTTGTTCTGTACGTTGAAATAAGACTTTTCCTTGTAGTCTGTCGCAAATTAGTAGCAAAATGCACTCGCTTAACCCTTTATTGGGCAAATAAGATATATTTTGGACTCTTTTGGACTGTCGGATACTCTCCTTTAGCTCCTGCTTATCTTAACTTTATAGAAAACCACTTCAAATGCTTCTGTTGGCTAGGAAATGACTCTCTATTCAAACTTCTACAAGTAGAATGGGAAGAAATAAAAGCTATCTTTATTGTTCACAATTGCATCAACTAGTGTGAAAGTGACCTAAGGTTTTGTATGGGGCTCCATACAAAAAGGTATATATCAACTGATACTTGATACCTAAGCGACCTTTTCCTCTCACTTTGTAGTATTTAACGATCTGTAATACTCTTCACGATGTCTACAGGTTTGCTAATGTATGGACAAATTTCACAGATTGTCACCAATTTCCCAAAGCCTGAATCATACATTGCGGCTACCTTAAGAATCAAGGAAATCAACTGAGAAAGAAATAACAAATGAGTGACGTGGAAGGAAATACATGACTTTGTCCTCCACTTAGCCGTAAGTCTGCCATTTCCACTGCCGGAGGCGTTGGTGGGGTCGCCGCTGCCCTTGCCTGGGGAGATCGTTACGGCTGATGTATCCCTGGTGACAATGAGGGCGGCTTGGTGACGTGTGGGGGAGGGTGGTGGGAAGTCAAGAACGCAAGGTGTAGGGAACTCGAGAACGAGAGGTGTAGAAAGGATGGTGTTCTCGTAGTCGAATGGAGTTCCATGGTAGTATATGTATAGGGGGGTCCACAGACCCGTACTTTCTAAGCTATGACCCCGCGATGGCCCGGCAACCGTATATACCTTTTTCCGCCACCTCTTTTTGACCTAACTCCCGTTCCCCAAGCTCTCCTGTCTGTGCTTTCCCAATTGGCAACGGGTTGTACCAACCCACTATTAAACATTGCGCAATAAGGGAGGGTGGTGAAGATGGGCACTTTTGGTGTAAAAGGTGCATCGGACGAATCTTTTTGGCCAAGTACTTTGCGACCGGCGGCGGTAGGCGAGGAAACTTACTAACCGATAATGCGGTGTCAAAGTCATCACACCTTCTACCCGAATTTTTAGTTTTCCCTTGAACACATTATATTCCGCCTTAAGCCTCCAATACTACCAAATCTATACCAATAAAATTATTTATTAAGCTCTACCAGAAAAAAGCTAAGAGATTTCAAACTCTTGTTCCTGGTTTGGCAATCCATAGATTCCTAATCTCACGAGCCTCAATGTTTAGTCATCCAATCAGGCCCTTGGAATGTGGATATGGGCGTTTTCTCACATCTGGTATCCTGGCTCTCCCCTAATAATTCGCTCTGAAGGGGACTTATCATAATTCGATTGTTCTGGTGAAGAAAATAAATAAAAAAAAGAGATCAAAGGTTCTGACACACAAGGACATACCAAAGCCCAAGTTGACAGTTTATTCCAGTAAAAATATTTTCGCTGGGATGCCTGGCGCCTATAGTGGAATATTTCTAGGTGGGCTAGCTAGACTGGAACGAGCTAAGGACACTAATGGAGCATAGTGGTGCCTGATGTGCGCAACCCCTCGTGGTTCGTTAGGGGAGGGATCTGCCCTATAATTTAACCACTGCTCTCGAGCACTGTACTCGAGTACAAGTACCTTTTGCGATCTTATTATTAGGTGCGAAATCGGTCTTTCCCAAACCAAACTTAACACCAAACTCTAAATTGTAGGAAGGTTGTGTTGTTGCAGAGTACTACATCCACCACAGCTAAGAAGCACAACCCCCTCTCTCCTCTTTTCCATCTTGTTATACCTTGATTTGTTTCACTTTCTGGGAGGAGCCGAAGTGCTTTTTCTTCGCATCTACGTTCTCCCGAACTCCCCGATCCTATTATAGATTTGGGATAAATGCCGGTGCAGGGTAGGTTTTGTACTAGGGTGGTCTGGTGTGGTGGATGGCCTATTTGGTAGCGGCCAAATTCATGTAATAGTGGGCCTTGGCACAGAGACGCTTTGCATATAAATCTCTCATTCCTGTATTCTTGTCTAACAACAAACAACCACACGGGGATCAACCAGTCAATTCACAACGTTTCCTTTCCTTCTCAATTTGTTCGAGTGCTTCAGTCTTTGTCTTACCCTTGTGAAAGCCTTTAGGTAGTTTATCTCAAGAGCTACTTTCCTCAGGTTTATTGACTGATTTACTGAGAGGTTACGCCGCAGGCGACAGGAGGGGAATACGGCATGCGCGACACACCATCCTTGCAAGGGAAGGCATTGAAATAGCCCCACACCGGTCATACTGTAATCGTGCCAAGGTTCCTGCCGATTATGTAACCGCGCACAGTTCTAAAATCTTGCAGCACTCCTACAGCGTGGCTAACAGCCCAACGAAAGATACCAGCTCTACACAACTTTCAAACTGAATCTATTGTAATGCTGCTGAGGTCAATGCCTAGATTGGCAAGACTCCTATTAGTTATAATCAAATTTATTAAATTAATCCAAACCAAAGTCCTACCATATGAAAATAAAAGTTGTAAAAGAGTGGAAAGAAAATGGAAGACCCAGAGACTTAAAACAATGTGTGAGAAATCCAGAAGGGCATTCAAAGAATGAGGGAATGTCTGGTAGTGCTTCGTAATTGGTAAATTCAGATACAAATTGGAAGTTACGTGCTGGTATCTTCCATTGAGCTGTTAGGCACGCTGCAGGAGCGCTGCAGGATTCTGGAACCGCGCGCAGTTATATAATTGACAGGACCTTGGCACTGTTAGGTATAATCGGAAACTTCATTCGCTCGCCACCAAACTAATCAACCTGTTGAAAATCACCGGTGATTTCTCCTCACGAATGTTTCCTTTGTATCGTTTCCCATCTTGTTAGTCTTTTGTTACTAGTTTCATTTGTCAGTCATTACCAATCAAGAGGAGGAATGAACATACATGGATTCGCATACATGGCCAGAAACCATTGAAGGGTGAAGCGAAGGATGGATTGGAATACAGAGCGGAAGGGAGACCGGAACTCCTTTGTCATGTGCCCATGTCCGGAAGTATTTCCGCGAGCGGAGAAGGTGGAAAAAAAGCTCATTGTATTGGCTATATAAACTCCCTGTTCCCGTGCAGGTAGAACAAGTAAGCAAGCTACGACTCCGGAAAATATACAGCCGTTTCCTCCTTGACTCCACTTTATTCCCCTCTCTGACTCGTCTCAAACCCACAATTGGCACCTCATAACAACACAGCCAACCATAAATCTATATAGGAAGAATAAAACCATCTCAATCATTCCATCGCTTCCCACACCTATCGATCTCTCTCTCCATGTGTGACCATATTTGCCTGTATACCTCCGGAATAAGAATAAAGGAAGGGCATGACCATAAACCCCCACTTCAATCCTTTCAACTCTAGGGTAAATTGAATCGCTGACCCTATTATCACTCTTTGTCCCTCGACTATCAAATTTCCTGATCTCTGACGCTATCCGCTTCCGTCAACTCTAACAACTTGTGCCCGTCAAATTCCAAATCTAGGGCGTGAATCCCACCACCCGGCTACGACTGAGATGTTCTGGGGGTGCTGGTAGCTTGGACCATTCTCCGGATCTGGTAATCGCCTGGCTTGGTTACATGGCTCAATGTTAGTGGCCCGTTGCATGCTAGAATGGTGTGGTACGGTGCTAGCGTATAATACTTGTAACCGATCCTGGCATTCTTCTAATACTGGAGCATTGTACGAGTACTCGAGTACTGTACCGCGCCATAGGTATTGCGGGACGAAGTGTTGTCAAAACATGCAGTCAAAAATCAGTTCCTCTGGGTACCTACTTAAAACATACCCTCCCCCGCTATTTTGAGGCACACAGGGCTTATGGCAAGTGGCTGCTGTAAGTTGGTTTGTTCATTCCTTAGCGGAATCAAATGTTGGAGTGGGGAAACCAAGTGCAAATGATTGTGTCAATGGAAAGTAGCCCCGGGTGGGGCGGAAACTAAACTCATGGCAGGGGCTATGTCGGTTCTGGAGTTATGCCGGGGGCGGATACGCAGGGGAAGTATACTTCAGTACTTTGTACAGACTGGAATACCCAGAGTGACATAAAATATTAATTCTTGTTCCTACACAGAATGTGTATATCTCTTTTTGACATTACAGGTTGAGCTGGCGTACCTCGGGGTTGTACTTTTTGAACAAAATGGTTTGGTGCACAGCGGATTCGATCACTGACAGTTGGAGAACCAAAGAGTTTTATCGATACGAACAAGTAAGGGGACAAGAAAACAAATCGAATAAAGAATAAAGAAACGAGAGACTGATACTCTGTGTACAGAAGATAGAATGAAGAGAAAAGCGAATGTCTGATGGATTGTCAAAACAACGAACAAAGGGAAAACAAAAGTCCTGTTATCCTCCTTAAAGTACAAAATCTCTTTCGGACGTACAACCTGCGTATGCCGATTCTCTCCTCGCATTTCCTCCACTATCCATCTTTGCCAAATCTCCTCCGACACATAACCGAGGTGAAATCTAGTGTACCGAGGGTCGGGGAAGGCACTTTGCTGTCGGTATCAGGATAGACAGAGGGATGTTGTGTCTGGTTGATATCACAGGCGTTGTGCTGGTTGTCGTGATGATAGTGTGTTTGGGTGTTGTCGCACCTTTCAGTTAAGGTGTTTCATGGTTGTTGGTCCGTGATGAACTAGGTATGCAGGGTTGTGTGTGATATGTATGGGGCTAACACTGGTGCAGTAGGCATCAAACAATGGTAGTCGGGAACTAGTTCGTTCTAGTAACAATTCGATAAGATGTCATCCTCGTAGTAGTAGTTTTCCGTCGAAGAATCTGAATCTGGTGAGCAGCAAAATTTCAACAGTACTGCCGTTGGGGTGGAAGCCTGGATTGGCATGGTCCCTTTAGTTTACGAGTGCGGCCAATAGATATATCCGCCACGTGCTTTATCAGGACACACTGCAACAAGAAAGCTCACCAAAGTTTTCTTATCAGACCCACGTGACGGATATATCTATCGGCCGCACTCGTACTAGGGTGTTAGCAAAAGTACGACGAAGTCTTGGCTGCCATTTACATAGAAATTCTGCGAGCCACCTTCGCAGGACTTACTCACAGCCCCCCGGTACAATTCCCCCCGGGCATGACGATGTAGGAATTATTAGCCAAATATTGTTAGATTTCACAGAAGCGGATAGTTGTTTCATTTGTTCTAGACGGAAGGATAGACGGAAGGATAGATGGAATGGTTTTTGGTTATGTCTTTCCTTTGTTCAGAGTACGGAGATCGACAGGCAGAAGGGGATTACGCATGAAGGAGAGATTGATAGGTGTGGCAGACGATAGAATGATTGAGAGAGTTTTTCTTATATATGAAGAAAATAAACAACAAACATAGTACCATAATCGTGACAATGTATATTCCGCATATTCACCTTATCCCCTCAAGATCGTGGACTAACAACTAATCTATATACACAACATTCCCAGCCTTCTGTACTCGTTCCATCATTCCATTCCTTACCATTTCACTCATTACATTTCTCAACTCCATTCCACCTGCCACATTCCAATTCCTGGCAGGGAGGAAGTTCGTCCCATTCCAATCTGAGGTTACCAGGAAGTATGACAGCCACTTCTCACAACAATATAGACTTATGTTTGATTAGTTAGTTTTGGGAGGATGACGAGCGAATGAAGTTTTTGATTCTCCCCAGTACCCTTTTAGTTTTGCCCTAGTCTAGTTCGACCAGTTGACCGTTGCCTGCGCATTATCCTCGCAACAAATATGGGCAGTGCTCATGCTCAGCAAGATGGGAAATCGCTTCGATAGGGTTTCTTAATCAATCTATCATTGTCCGTCCCCAGAATATGAAAAATGAGGGATTTCATTGTCTCGCGACAAAAGTGAATGAAACCTAACCGTGCCAAGGTTGTGGCTCCGCCACGACCCTCACTCTCCCAGAGAGTGCCTTGCGGCTCAACCGTAGATTCGGTTCAACAAAATTCAAACGAAAAGTTCCACCACACGAAAATGAAAGTTGTAAAAGAGTGGGAAAAAAAAGGAAGACATAATTGCAAAGACTTAAAACAATGTGAAGAAGCCAAAAAGACATTTAAAGCATCAGAGGATGTTTGGTAGTGATTCGTAATTCTTAAATTCACATACAAATAAAATCTGTCGTTGAGCCGAATCTGCCGTTGAGCTGTAAGGCACTCCCTGGGAAGGTGCCCAAGGTTGCGAGCAAGGGAGAAATCGAGGGTCGTGGCGGAGCCACAACCTTAGCAAGGTTACCATTCAAAAGTGTTAAGAATTTTTCCTGCAGCCAGCTATGGGGGCTATGGACGCTGGGTCATTCCCAGCAAGCCACACGACACTGTCAGAGCCGATCGGGTACGTCTGTCCTATCGGCACCAGAATAACATTGGCCGCTCAGGGGCCGCTCTGAGATGCGGCTTACCCGCTTTTATTTTGGTCCTCAGTGTTAATCTCCGGAAGTAAGAGATAAGTTGATATGAATTTTAGACATAAGAAGTTGGCTCATCACACCTACGCCCGCTGGTCCGGTAATTGTGCCTCACACATCGGCGACCAAAAGCACGGAGCCTTAGTGGTCAGAGTGAGTTGAGGTATTGGCCATCGGCTTTAGTTTTTTCCTACCCCGTTAACCTCAGCATCCAAAATCTGCAATGAGAAAAAGCAAATACACAGGAGTCTCCCGTTGAACCAACGGTAAAAACTGGAATAATTGGCCCCCATGTTGGTTGCACAGAACTCCCACCTTTGATTAAGAGGGGGAAGTATTGGGGACAAGATGTCCCTCAGCACTCCGCTCAGACAAATAAAGAGGAAATTTACGCCTTGCCTAAGCAGGACTGGCGAATCCAACGCCTAGCATGAGGGCAAATCATTCCAGTTTTTGCGATAGTGTACAGGCACCAGCAACATGTTTTGGTAGAATGTGAGCATAGCATAAGTGTCCTTAGACATCATAGAAAGGCGGAGCAACATGCTACCACATTGACTTGGTGCTCGGTGTTTTTGCTTCTTTTACCACGACTAAAGAGCCTAATCGGCATCCCTTGTACGAAAACATCATGGCTGGTGCTCGGGCTAAGGTTATGAGAAAATGCCTTGGAACTTTATATGCTATGAGAAAAGAAGAAGAAAAGACTGTCGAACTCATGGCGCAGTTGCTGGAGCTAGGACCGCTCTCTGGATGGGCGAGGGGGCTCATGAAGCTACCGGTATGGGGGGGCGTCGACAGACATACCCACAACCTCAAGCACAGGTACCGTAAGTCCGGCCTCACCTTATACCCACCCCCCAAGTTTCACTAGAAAGGGATCATCTCAGTTAACCTATAGCATGGATAACGTGGTCACTTTGAGCTATGATACCGTAAAAACTCGAATAATCGAACCGAGTGCTATGTCCTTGAGTTTCCTCCTTTGATAAAGTGGGGCGTTTTTTACTTATTTTATGGTTTTCGGATGGACTGGGCACCTCATCTTTTGCTGCGCCTGGCCCCGATTCAAAAGCAGGGAATTCTCAACTACAGAGCACACAGTTCTATCATTTGAGTTTTTACGGGTATCCAGGGCGAGTGCAGGTGCTGAGCAATTGGGACCCAAAGCAAATGCTGACAAGAAAAGCATTTCAATATCTCTTCATCCCCCAGCGCCTTCGTGCAAGCGATCCCGAACCTACTTGGGTGAAGCCTGGATTTCCGTTAAGGCTTAGCGAGCGGCTGATTTCTCTGGGAATGTTGAAATATATTCTCCCCTCCAGTCCTCTGCTTGAGCGGGAAGATCAGCCCCGACAATCCGCCAGACCAGAAGAGTCTTATCCGCTAGTCCTCGAAGATCGATTCCCCTAAAGAATTTGTCAACGATACTGCACACAACTTGGTATTTGTCGGACCACTCCCTTCAAGGAACACTTGCTAAGCTAATGACAATAACAAAGATCTCATTGTAGCAGCACCGTACCCCCTCACAATGGACATTTACACCAACCCCCCGAAGAATACTTACGTCACAGGCATCACAAAGCTCTTTGTGATGCCCACAGACGCAGGCAGGATCCCGGCTGTCGCAGTCAGCAAAAGAACTTCTCTTTTCATTTCCGCGGCGTATACCATCCTGATCATCTTGATTTTTATGGTTGGGTGGAACTTGATCATAGCTATTATAATGGCATTCTGGCCCACACAAGATGACCCAAACCGTCAGACTGTCTTAGTCGCCCTTTGGAACTCTGGTGGATCGATGAATGCGGTGGCGTTAATCGCATCTTACTGCAAGAGAGTGACACTGTACATGCTTAGAGGCAATCCTGCAGAGTCCCCCGTGGGTCCAGGAGCCAAGGGAGCCCAGTCACATCAAGTGGCGGCCGGCCAGGGTTCGAAGGCAGGCTCGGACGACATATGCCCCACGGTCGAGAACGTGCCGCTTGTCCGAGAGGAGCAGAAAGGGGCTCCGGAAGGTTCCTCCTTATCTAACGCAAAATGCGGGGCAAGCGATCTCTTGTGGGGCCTCCTGTTTGTATTTATTGCCTTGGCTATGACTGTTGGAAATGTTATCGCGGGTATTCTCGTACCTGTCCGCCTCTCGATAGGAAACGTCGCCCCTCCGGCAAAGGATGCCATCTTCTACCCCGATGTCCCACTTTACCTCACCGCGGGCGACAATGGCACTGGGGCTTCTAGATTGGTTTCATTGGTCGTCCCTCCAGTACTCCGGGCACTCGGATCTATCGAAGCCTCTAAGGTTACAGTCCGTAAAAGAGTAAATGTAGTTGTCTAAACCGGAGATGGTTTTTCCGAGGCTACTTACAACTATAGTGTTACAGGGGTGGACATGGGGCTGCAGAGTGATCCCAAGTTGCAGCTTAAGGTCAAGGGTTCATGTCGCACGGATTATACATGGCTCCTGAATTCAACCGAACAAGAAGATACCTACAGACTATTTGGTGGAAACGACACACTTTCGGTCAAATACCTGCCAGAGATGAATCTTCCTCCGCATTTGGAGTTTGAATTCGACTACACCGGTGGCTCGGATGAGGGATCCAACACTTCATACGCCATGATAATTAACACCGGCGGGCTCTATTCATACAGCCCTGGTCAAGACCCATGGTATTTGACCGAAAGGTCCAGGATAAACGCAAGGTTTGCATATCAGGTGGCTCGGGGGCGACCAGTTCTCAGTTGCTGGGAAGATAATAAGTGGCATCTTAATGGCAAAGAGGCGGATACCTGGAACTTAGATAAGTTGCCCGGCCTGAAACTGCACAGTCTCTGGGTCGCAGTTTTGCAGGGTGAATTTTCGCTCCCACGTGTGACCTGGGTAGGTATTCTAGGAGGGCAATCTGCACTCCAGTCGGCTTCCTCTTTCCCGGCTTATTCGTATGCTCTGGATGCGGGCGCAGCCACTATCAAAAACGACCTCGAACGTTTGGTGTTGGCTGCTTGGGTCAGTAGTCGGAACATCCTACGCGACACAACCACATACGATAGGAATGGCATGCAAAACATCGCTGAAGGGCCAGGAGGCTCGGTGGATGATGCTACAGTACAATTCGTTCTTCAAAGTGGAGATGTTGTCACCTTGTCGGCCCGGATCCTCATTTCTGTCCCGTCTGTTCTTTTGTTCCTTCTTATCACCCAGCAGAGCTTGAGTTGGGCACACCGGCGTTCTGGGTTAGGAAAAAAGTCTATATTACCTGATAGGAGAAAAAATGGGGTCGCTATGCTAGCCACCCAACTGTATCGTGGGTTAGACCAAAGGGTAAACTCAAGGAACTGGAAGAACACGGAGTCGCGGATTCCATTTGTATACCCTTCGGGGGTTGAGGGAAGAATTGCCGAAACTAGCCCCGACAAAAAGCTCGGGGGACCAAGTACCCACTCACCGGCCGATGCTGACGCCCAATAGCCCGGCGAATGTGAGCTTTGCGATCTTAAAGCTTACTAGCCTGCAAAGTTACTTCGGTGGGATGAGCTGATTTGTATTTCTCAAGGGTTAATGTTGCTGAGGCCGAGGAGGGAAGGCCTTCTAACTGTGATTGAGATGTTTCCACCTATTTTCTCTCGTTCAATTACTTTTTCTGAGGAATCTTCCTCTTAGGCTGTGGTTAGCGGTAGTTTCTGCTTATTTCTATCTATTCCTTAATTAGTAGGTTGATGTCTAATGTTGTTACGAGATTGTTCCTATTTCTCTTTTCTATTATTTTCTATGTCGTTTTGATGGTGGCTTGGTGGCCATGATGAAATACCGCTTGTGTACCGGACCATTGCCAGAAATTAACATATTGTACTGTACCAAGGTTGAAGGAAGTGGCGACGTGAACCTAACAAAAAAAAAATAATTCTTTAATTATTAATTGGTTCCTTCAAGCTATATACCCGAAGAATCCCATTCTGTCCCCACTAAGGCGGTATATAAGGACAGATGTCCAACATCAAAAATACCCTCGCAGCAGCCAACTCGGCAACCAAATGCCAAGCTGGATGTGATAAAAAGTGTTCGCAGGCGATCAGTCTGGCCAGGCTTGAGGTACAGGGTGGCCGGCCGGCCAGGGGTTTTTTGGGGACGGGCCGGGCAGGACTGTGGGCATCTTCAGATATCTGCGGGCATCTTCAGATATCAGTACATATTTCCGGGAATCTGAAGATGTCGGCTAAGTTACCTATAAACAAAATATTTACTAATGACAAAGACTAGGCCTGTTTCACTTTGACCTGGCTGCTTGTGAACGCTCGTATGCCCTAACATACCATTCCGCGATGGGGTTACTCTGTTTGAAAATCACCGGCGATCGCTCCGTACGAAAGAATCTTTCTTAATACCTTTCCTATATTGCCACTCGTTAGCTGTTAGTCTCATTTGTTACTTATTATCAAAAAGAAAGAGAAGGAACGTATTCCCTTGATGATATGCGATGTGCGTGGATTCGCACTCATGGCCGGGAGGTATCTGACAGGAAACCGGAATATGGATCGGAATACTTGACGAGATGGGGACCGGAACTCCATTGCTGTATGTATATCTGTCGAAGGATTCCCGCAAGTAGGGCAGTTAGTGGAAACAGTTTGGATTGCCCATATAAACCCTCTCTGCCACCATAGATAGATAATTAAGCAGGGGGCGCCTCCAATCAATATACATACGTTTCCTCCTTGACTTCTTTAACCTTCTTCATCTAGCCAGCACGCCCTTCTCCTATCCAGATCTCATAACAACTCCATCACCCCCCACTAGCCAGCCTCCATTCCCAAGATTTAAGAGGAATAAATGAGAACAAGTGGATTTGGTACATCAGGTCGAATGCGAGCTTTCGCCATGGGGAATTCTAATCCACAAAGTTGAAATTGTTATCCGGAGGCCGTCTTTTCTTTTCATTTCGCTTCCCTTCCCCCCCTTCGCCTCTCCTCTCTTCCCTTTGTGGTAGAAGCCATAATTCGCTCGACCGTCTGCGCCAGTGGTAGTGATGGGCGCGATCAGATCATGATCGAGTTTTGCTCGATCAATAGTCTGCTCGATCACCTCGATCATAGGGGCCTCTCGATCAGATCATGATCGAGCAGAGTATCCATGATCTGATTAATTTGCTCGATCATGGGTACTGCTCGATCATGCTCGGCCATCATCGAGTATACTCGAGCATCTTGGTTCATGACCAATCACTCTACTAATCTTAGTGATTGGGTGATGCGATGAACCTATATAAAGAGAGTCTACCGGCAAACTAGATACTAATTCTTTTGGCCGGACTTTACCTTGTTAGCTCCTCAACAAACTGTTGAGCCGGCGTACCTCGGGATTGTACTGCCGTTAAGGATTGGTAAGCCCGGACGGGTGTCATCCCTTACTATTATAGTTAAATAAAATTATCGAACAACAAACCATCATGACTGCTGACTTTATAATAAGGTCACCACTCCCATCGCTTCGAGTCTATGGCAACTAGTCAATACCACCAAGGGTTTTCAATTAATTTATTCAACAATAAGTAGGGAGTCGAAACCTATCCGGGCTTCTACACACTCTGGATCAGCCACAAATTACCGTGTTACATTAAATGGACGATAGGGTATGGCTCTTCTATTCTTGTTATAACACGAGTGAAAATACTCAGAATCCATATTGAATGAATATTTAATCCCTGATGGGCACAAAAATCGATCATACTCGAGTATAGTCGACAATAATCGACCATACTCGATGATGCTCGAGAAGTGACCATGATCGATCACTCGATCAGGGCTCACCAGTTCCATCGATCATTCAATCATAGGGTCCCCTCGATCAGACCATGATCGAGCATGGCCCCCATGATCTGCTCGATCATGATCGTGCCCATCACTACTCACATCTTCAATGCGCGCCCAGCTCCTACTTCTTTCTCCGGTTTCCAGATTATTCGTGTTTCCTTTATGCGAGAAGTGATGAATTCCAGAGATGTAGTTGTTGTTCTTGAGATGTCGAGATTCCGCTATCAATCAAAGCGCCGGTGACTCACAACAAGACTACATCGTGGCAGGAAAGCACTAGCCCCCCCCAGGAAATTTACTCCGGGGATTGGAGGCCCGCGCTTGAGTAGAGCAATGGCCTTGGGGTGACCGAGGGGCGGCTGCTGAGGATGGATGAGTGATATTTGGTGATTTGCCTCTGGCTATCTCAACTCTAAAACCTAGTTTACGAGTGACCTGGGGTGGAATCTTGGAGTCTAATTTGTGGATATGCTTCCTACTCGGGAATCAAACTTCGCGCTTTAGCTGCTGTTTCTATTGGTAATCGATTTGGGTGACTCCGCAATCCAAGGGAGCGTTACTTGGACAGTAGATTCCAGACTCTATAGACCAGTGAAATACCCACTAATATGGGGTGCTCATGTCAAACGAGTTTATGAGCGATGGGAAAATAAAGAGGAGTGCCATTGTGACCTATTATACGCACAATATAGAAGAGGGCTGGGGTGTAAGGAATGGAGGATAATGGTCGGGGTTTCGCATGTACGGGACGCCCGGGCCTCCAGTCCATCCATGTCTTTGGCTACCCGACGTAGGGCGTCCTCTCACCCAAAGGATGAGGGACTGTGATCCATAGCCCATCGCATCTTACTTCTAAGACGGACGGACAGGACGTTTCTGCCTTAAGTCTCTAATACTACGAAATCTATACCAATAAAATTACTTATTGAGCTCTACTAGAAAAAAGCTAGGGGATTCTAAACCCTGGTTTGTTGTTTTGCAATCCACAGATTCTTGATCTCACGAACCTCAATGTTCGGTCATCCAATCAGGCCCTTAGAATGCGGGTACGGGCGTTTTTCCACATACTGGTATCGTGGCTTAACACCGAAGAATTCGCAAGAAAACATAAGAGAAAAAATGTAAAGGTTCTAACGCAACAAGACATACGAAAGCCGAGGCTGACAGTCCATTGCGGTAGATGTATTTCTCTCGAATGCCTTGGCGCCTACTTTTGGATATTTGCAGGTGGGCTAGCTGGACTGGAACGAGCCAAGGACACCAATGGAGCATAGTGATGCCTGACGTGCGCGGCGCCTTGCGCTCCCTTAGGCAAGGGGCCTTCGCTATAATTTAACCTCTGTCCTTGGGTCCTCGAGTACAAGTACCTCCTGTGATCTTATCACTAGGTGCGAAGTCGATATTTCCCAAATCAAACTTGACACCAAACTCTGAATGGTCAGAAAGCTGTGTTGCGGCACAGCACCACATGCACCACCACGGAGTCATACCTGGATTTGTTTCACTTTCTACTCCCCCAGTCAAAAAGTCCGCATCCACCCTAGACCTCATAAACCCCGTTGTAACAAATTGACCCCAACTCAATGGATTTTAAAAGAAAAATAATAATATAAAGCCCATTCCGTCTCCTACTCTAGACCTACCACTGGTGTTGTTCGGAGACCCCGTAATTGCAGAAATTGCCGAAGTTGTATAAGTGGTGTGGGCACGTGGTTGTCACGGAGGTTTACTCAGTTTAGGGTGGATACGGACAATTTGACCCAAGGAGTACTAGTAGATGGAGCCACAGTGCTTTTTCTTCACATCGACGATCTCCCGAACCCCCCGATCCGACACCTTGGTAGAGTGCTTTTGCCGGGGTTTAATACCGGGAGCGCTATTGTCCAACCAGGCTAGGGCTAACCGACAGGGTAGGTCATGATCGGAAACTTCATTCGCTTACCTTCACACTAACCAACTAACCGTAAATCTATACCTCAAGAACTCGAATAATTGGACCATCTTACGGCAAGGCATGTAAATACACAGTGGCTAAATTAGCTGGGACCGTTCTCCGAATCTGAAAATCGCCCGGTTTGGTTAGGCTCAATGTTAGGCTCTTTGCATGCTAAAATGGTGTTGGTAACCGTCGGTCGCGTGGATGGTCGTGGGGAAAATTACGCAGCAGCAAGCAAAACATCGTGAATGTTTGATACTGCCATTCTAGTAGCTTAGCACCTAGCGGAAGGGGGTTCTTAAAGGAGAAAATTGGACGAGAGCAGGACATCATCACCGAGCCCAGAAAACAATCAACTCTCGTCACTTGTTTTCTGGCGTTTGTTTCGTTTCATCACTAGGTAGTAGGTATGCTTCTCAGCCAAGATTTGCCTTCCCCATTTGTCATAGTAAGATTTGCAAGGATTCTTGTGCCAAAAAGGAATAGTGTGTATATAGTGCATTTTCGACTTGGGCTCGAAACGATATACTGCACGGCGAAACGAAACGGCGCCAAGGAATCACACACGACACGATCGCACACAGAAGCGGGGGAAAAACTCTTCTCTTCACAACGACAACTCCTCGCTCAACGACACCCACCCACCCACCTTTTCGCCACTGGCCAATTATATCGATTTGCCACACTCGCGATAGTTTACAAAGTCTTTAGCTTCGTTCCCGGTGGTGTTGCTTTGCCTTCGGGCGTTCGGTGTTGCTCTGCCCTCGGGCGCTGAGTGCTGCTTGGCCTTCGGGCGCCTTTGTTTTGCCTCCTTTACGGGCGGTGAATACTTCCCCTCCTCATCCTCCTTTGGTGGCTCGCCTGGCCTCTTACTACAGGTGAATTTCTTTTACGATGGGTGACTCTGTTGCTCCCCCTCCTCGTTCCCCTTCCCCTGCTCCGGGCACCCAGATTGTCCCGGGCAGGATGCCCACCTCTGATGGCCGTGGTCTTATCCCGGATTCCAAACTGTCATACGCCGCGCCGGGTGGGGCCTACCAAGGCCTCCACATCGACCATGTTTCGGGATGTCGAAATGAATCCCTTTTCTTTACTTCTGAGGTTTGAGCAATTGTTGCTCACCTCGGCCTCCGCTCCTTCGACTCTGTCGAGACTGTTTGCACTGGCATCATGGCTGCTCGCGCCTGTTGCATCACCGGTGACACCCCCTCTGCGCGTTGCCACGTCGACCGCACCTCTACTTTGGGTTTCTACACCCGTGTTCACACCCCCGAGGGCTCCTCCCACTCCTTCGCCCCGTCCAGCTCTCAATTGGTGAGCTCGGGTTTTTATTCGACTATGGCGTCTGATCCCATGGTCCCCTCTGCATCCTGGGCGTCCATTGACGAGGACCGATCCCAGGACCCCATGTACGTTCCTTCTGTGGTTGAGGTTGATGACAGCCAACGGCGTCTTCCCCGCCCTGTTGAGCGACTTTGCTCCGGTGAGCGGAAGCTGTATAGCAACTTCCGATTGCACCGATCGTCGGACGAAGACGATGCACCTCCTGCAGGTAGCATCCGCCCTGAGGATCGGATCACGCAGGTGTCGTCCCCTCCCCCCTTTGTCCGCCCCTGGTCGCGCCCTGGTGCCGGTTCTGGTTTCGCCCCGGATACCGCCATTCCCTCTGGCCGCCGTGCTTTTGTTCCTGTGTCGAAGAGGCACCATGAGTTTATCGCTCATACCAAGGCACTTCGGGGCAACAGCCCCCCCAAGGAAGATCGTGTAGTCTTCGTTACGGGGCCCCGTTTCTGACAAAAGGGGCACCAAGAGCAGGTTATTCACTGCATATTAAAAGAACAATCGTCCAAATCGAACGAAAACTGAGTGAGATAGAGCTCTGTGAAGTTGTCTAACTTCAAAGAGCTCTATCTCAGTCAGTTCTTGTCCGATTTGGATGATTCTTTCAACCAGTTAATCAGAATAACCTATGTTACTCTCTCCCCGCTGCTCGGAACCAGGGCCCCATAACGTAGCCTAAGATTGCGCTCCTGCCCCTTTGTTGACCACAAGCCAGGTGGATCCATCGTCGGCGGTTATTGTTCGCGATACCCCTATGGACTTGGGTGGTGGGTCTAACACAGATGGCACAGGTATTGGTGACTCTAGGTACGCCACCGACGCTCAGCCACGTTCCGCCGGCCGCAGCCTTTCCCCTTGCGCTGACCCAACCTTTTCGTCGCTTCCCGCCCTCCCTCACACAATGACTTACCGGTCGCCCTCACGGGTTGACGCGGCCTTGTTGCGCGGTCTGGAGGATATCCGTTCCGGTGATGCGGTTCCTCTTTCATCTTCGCCTTCCTCCTCCTGTGGCTCGGTTGTGTCGTCCTCTGACTCGGATGATGGCTCCATGGTCGACGGTTGCCGCGTTGACGGACTGGTTGGGGGTAAAGAGACATACGGTTCTCTCGAGGAGGTGGCTGCCGACATTCAACGTCTGGGCAAGCAACAGAACAACTGCTTGGAGGAAATAATTTCCCTGAAAGGGGAAATCAAGTTGTTGAAGGCTGTTATTGCCCGGTTGGAAGGGGATACGTTTGCCCATGATGCTGAGCTAACGATTGGCAGGGGTGAACCTGTCTGGAGCTCACGGGAGAATATTCGGTGGTCAGTTTGTGCTGAAGCTGCTAAGCGCCTGAACGGTGGTGTGACTCCTTCCCCCCCCCATCCTGCTGATGTTGGTGGTACGTCCTCTTCAAGCAGTAACAAGGTCGCCATTGATGAATCGACCGATGCTGGCTTTGTGGTGGTTGATAGGACGAATGCTCATGGTCGTAAGGTCAATAGACGGAGACGAACTCGTGTTACCAGCCGGGCTGTTGCCTCGAGCCTCGTCGCTATTCCCGCTGCTGTTCCGGTGCCATCCCCCCCGACCGGGGCGGCGATGGATAGCCGTGTTGCGGCAGCCCCTCCCCCTCCACCTGTGCCGCACATGACGAGGCCAGGTCGTCAGGTTCGGTCGAGACTGGTTACGTTGTCTCCCCCTGCTGTTGTTAACCCGGGTCCATCCCGCGCCAGGGTTCCTATGTCGTCCCCCTCCCCTGATGCGTGAGAGCGCCACGTTACCATGCGCTTCGATCCCGGCAAACGGACACAGCTTCCTATTACACCGGAGGCTATCTGTATCCGCATGAACCAGACCGTGAGCAATCTTGGAAAGGTTTCCGATAAGACCCCCTACATGCGGGAAGCCCACTCCAAGCTTGATATTGGATGCATTTACCTCACGCTGGCGGAACATACTGCCACTCAGGTTTGGGATAAACTGGAACGGTGCCGGTTGACTCTTGTCCGAGAGTTTGGCCCGTCTGGTCTTCCTAACTTTGTCTTCCATAAGGATGTGGCAAAGGTTAAGATTTTGGTTTCTGGCGTCCCTCTAGCTCCCACTGGTATGGGCTCTCTGTGGAAACCAGAGGACTGGACCGGTGATAGGGCCTTTGATGGCCTCCGCACCGATGTCGAGGGCTCGAACCCGGGTGTTATTACCGCTGGCCGACTTAACATCCTTGGCTCGGTTTTCGCCCTGAAGCAGGTGGGTGCCACATCTTGCGGTATTCGATTCACTCTCGAGCGAAATGATGCCAGTGATAGGATACTTTCCTCGGGCCGTGTCTTTTTGTTTGGCAAATCCAGGAATGCCAGATTTTTTGAGAAGCATAGATCGGCCCCGGTGTGCAACAAGTGCCTTCAGGTCAGTCATGTTGAGATGTTGTGTGCGTTTCCTCCCCGATGCCGCTTTTGTTTTGCGGATCATTTGTCGAAGACCCACCGATGTGGGCAGCTTAACTGCCCTGGCGAGAACGGTCAGTCATGTAGCCACACGGTACGTAGGTGTATGCTCTGTGAAAGATCGGACATCTGCACCGGTTATAATAGGTGCCCGGTAGTTACTGCTTCCGGTTCTTCCCCTGCCCCCCCCGGTGCTACATCTCCTATCGTCGCCCATGACACGTCTGTTACAGGTGTGTCCGACAGATCTAGGAATCGTCAACGTCGTCGTCGCCGCGGTATCAAGGTGGCTATTGCTTCGGAAGTGATCGTTGAGAAGGAGGTTTCTCCCAAAGGTCTTCCTGATGCCAAGGTTGAGGGCATGAAATACGCTGACAGACGTGCTGACCATCGACGGGGCATGACTGATAGCGCTCTGCCTACGGCTAAGGTTGTTCGGCCTAAGGTTGACAGGAAAGGTAAGGGTAAGGCTATTGATGCTTACGAGCAGGCTGGCCCCTCCCGTATTACCGAAATTGTAGAACCGGCCCCCTCCGGCCGAGTTAATAAGGCCTCCGGGCTAGTGTTGTTCACGAGCCGACTCGAGCTGAGTCCAGACCTGGGCTCGAGCCGGCTGGGCTCGTTGACCCGTGGACTCGAGGGCTCAAGCCGAGTCCAGACCTAGACTCGTGCGGCCAAGAAACCACCAAGAAACCGCCAAGAGGCTCGAGTCTAGAGTCGAGTCGGCTTGCGGACCCCTGTCTGAGCCAGCTCGAGCGGCCAAGAGACTCGAGTCCGCTCGTGGACCCCTGTTCGAGCCGCCAAGAGACTGGTTGCCAAGAGGCTCGAGTCCGCTTGGCTCGTGCACAACACTACTCCGGGCCATTTAGATCGACTGGCTCTTCAGCCACCCACCCTCCCATTACCACTGTCGATGACGATGAGTCTATGGGCTTTACCTTGGGCTTGATTGCGCCCCCAAAAAGCATTCTGAAGAGGCGTGCCTCTGACTCCGATATCACCTCGTCACCCATTCAGGCCTAATGTTTATTACAACATTGTCAATAAATGTGGGACGGAGCAGTGCTAACCGTTCGTTGGTGATGGATGTTTTTTCCTTTGTTGATTTGGTGTTTATTGTTGATCCTCCCCGCAAGGTGGACGGTGGTGGTGTTGTACATGAACATGTGGATTTTGATTTGTTTTCTTTTGTTCAGGCATCTGGTGTTGAGGTGTTTGTTAGGTCATCAGTGTCCGGTTTGTTCCCGGTGGACTTACACGACATGGTGACCTGTGTGATTATGTATGATGTGGGGGGGGTGAGGTGACGAATCGGCGGTGTTTATGTTCCTCCCAGTACGAAGAAGCTCCAGTGGTCGGCTTGTGAAAGCGGCATGGGATGATTGCGACTTCCTCATGGGCGACTTCAATGCCAAACACGACGACTGGAACCCGACCCTGAAGCCTGGCAATATGCATATTTCAGACTGTCATGGCGTGTGGTTGTCTGGGTTTTGCGATCGGAATGGTCTTCGAGTACACCCTCCGACGGGCTGTACATTTCGGAATATCAGCGCCGTCGATCTGTTTATCGGGCGTTTGACTACAAGGGTTTCGTATGATGGGAAGGCGGGTCTGGAGCATGTTGTTTTCCTGTCATCGCGAGGCTGGAGGTGGTTGAGCCGACGGATCTGGTTAGACGGCGACCAGCCTGGAGAAAGATTCCGGCATCCGATTGTGATGATATTTTGGTGCACATCGATGCGGGGCGGGATGAGGAGATGTAGACGAGGCTGAGGAGTGGTGTGGACGCACTTCCGAGGTCTGGGAGGAATGTCGGCAGGTGCTCCTTTAGGAACCCCGACTTACAACGAATTCGTTCCGATTTGAATCGCATGAGACGGATCAAACAACGGCTACCGGTGGTTTCAGACGATTATAATGTTGTTCGACGGGTATATAGTGCCATCCTGTTGAGATCCCGACAGGAATTTATTCGGGACATGATTGAAAAGACCAGAGATCCTGCTATCTTCAGACTGGTCAGACAACTGAATTCGAGGCGGACACTTCCTTCTATGATGGACTCTGATGGTAGGATTGTGAGTTGCCACGCCGACATTAGCGACCTTGTCACTGCCCAGTTGCGCCCTGGTGAGTAGTTACCGTGGCAACCATCTACCGTTGAGATGGACCCTGCCTGCGAGTTGGAATCTGCTATTAAGCGGAGCCCGACGAATACCGGTCCTGGTCTTGATGACATAGGGTATCCATTCAGTAGATATTGGTTGAATGAGAAACCCGACTGTTTGAGGCGGCTTGTTGACTATGGTTTGACGAACGACATTCCTGACTGGCACTCTGCTGAGGTTGTGCTTATACCGAAAGCGGATAAACCCCGTTATGACATTGTGAAAAGCTGGCGTATGATTCATCTACTACCGACTATTGCTAAGGTAGTGGAGAGGATCGTCCTGCTTAGAATTGCCGAGAATGTGGTACTGGGCCAAACTCAATTTGGGTCTAGACCCAAGCGAGGTGTCCATGACGCTATGTCTGTTGTGTTGGAATTTTTGCGACACAACGAGGGTTTTAAATGTGCCATGCTGTGTATGGATGTCGACGGTGGTTTTGATAATATTGACATTGACCTGCTGTGTGATTTTCTGGCTGCCCGGGAGTGCCCTGCCAACCTGATACATTGGGTTAGGAGGTGGGCTGGACGCCGGGTAGCTAGGTTCAGGTTCAACGGTCGAATATCCAAGCCGTATTTTGTCAACTGTGGCATCCCTCAGGGATCCCCAATATCCCATTTTTTATTTCGTGCGTATGTCGCGGACATCTTTGAGCCTCGCCTTCGGTACTCCCCTTCTGTTCGCACTGTGGTTAGCAGTTATGTGGACGATGGGGTCATCCTTGTTGCTTCTGATAGCAGGGATCTCACGAGATACACGATGGCTGAGTTGTTCAAGCATTGTGACGAATTGTGAACGGTAGGAATATGGGTTTTAGCGCGATCAAGACTAAGTGGATTGGTTTTCGTGGAACGACATGGGAGGATTTGGATATTGATGGAGAATTACTGACCCCTGTTGGGGATCTTACGGTTCTTGGTTATAGGTTTAATGTATTTCTTAATATGTCTTCTCATGTATCTTATTGGTTGGAAAGGGGTTTGGGTGTTAAGAGGAGGATATCCGCGTTGGGGAGGAGGTTTAGGAGTGATGGAGGGCTGGATGCATAGTGCACTTACCGTTTGTTTCAGGCTGCCTACCTACCGACCGTCTACTTTGGACTTGAATTTGTAACCGACTTTTCGTCGTATGTGAAGCGAATTCAGGTCCACGTCAACGATTGCCTTCCGTCCCTCTTCAGGTGTCCTATCAAGCTTGCCAATAATATTCTTCTTGCAGAATTTGGGACCCCTCAGGTACATTTGCAGGGTCGATACCTTCAGAGACGATGCTACAATCCCATGATCAACTACCGATATTGTGATAATCACCCATGGTTCGGCGCAATTCGGGGCGACTCGGAGGTAGAGGGTATGTTGGCTTACCCGATGTTGTCTGACAAGGTTGCGACAACCGTACCGAGCTTCAATGTGTCCAAAGGAAAGGAACTGGCTGCGAGGCTGTTTTATGAAGCCTATGAGGAAGCGGTTCTGATTCCTGATCTCCTTATGATCTACACTGATGGTTCGAAAAGCGACAAGGGTACAGCGGTGGCATGGACGACTGAGGAATGTGGGATGACTGAGGGGGCGAAGGCCTTTGCTACCCCCTCTTCTTGGAGCATCGTGGAGTGCGAAACTTTCACCATTATCGCTGCACTGAGGGATGTGCACTCGGAATCCCGTGGCCTGATTATCATCTTTTCTAACTGCATCCCGGCTATTATGTGTATTGCACAGATGGAGCCTGAGGGTGAGTCCGCTGGTATCTGGGATGTTTTGACTCCCCTGTTCAATCGCTTTAGTGCGGTCCGGATTTGCTGGATCCCTGGTCACAATGGTATTGCTGGCAACGAGATGTCGGATTCCGAGGCCAAAAGGGCGGTTGGGGGTGTTTTGCATGTGCGGAACTGGGCCGGTATCGTTTTGGGTCTTGGCCTGCTATGATTGCCCGGGAACTACGGGTGACTGAATGGTCCCATTGGCACACGACGGAAGGTCACGGTTATTACGATCGTTCTCCAAAGAAGCCCAGACACCTACGAGGCCTCAGCCGACTTGATCATTACGTCCTGTTGAGGCTTCGAAGCGGTACGGATGTTACCGGTCATGACAGATGTCGGGGTTTTGATGATCGATTCCACCTGGTGTCTTGCGATAGATACCTTGCCAAACGCCCTCATTTCCGGACTTTGTTCAATGATAAGTGGATTCCGGAATGGCGTGACTGGTGGCAGTCCTATTTCAACTTGGGTTTCGGTATTCCGTTTGAACACCGTGATAATGATGGCACGGGCACTGTGTATGCGAATCCCTTCCAGCGGATGGTTACCCAACTGATCAATGGCACTCTCAGCCTGTTTCATTTGGGTACTGACGACAGATGTACGAGATGCCTGTTGAAAAGCTGTGATAAGGCAGCTCAGTGCAAGATTCCACTGAAGTTTATCGGCGGCAGTGGATGGAAGGTTGCCCTTAAATGGTGGCCTGATAATGGTCCCTGCGGGAAGTGCGGTAGCAATGCCAAACAGCTTTCCGTTCATCTTGGCCGTCGTCCGGAATGTCCTATACATTATTTCGGTCCGTTTTGGGACAACATCATTGATGGCTGGGATCATGTGGCTGTGATAGATCGGAATACGACTGCCTTACAATGGTGGCTGGACCAACCCGACACGTGTGTGTGCAGTTGGGATCTCCCCGGTGTTATTGCAAATCACCTGAGGTTGAGAACTGGTGCCAGGTGTTTTGACCAGATTGTGGCCATGTTTGAGGAGTGGGTTGGCGATGGTGGAAGACCTGGGCTGGCCGGTTTGAATACCTTGTGGAGACGCGGATAAATTGTTGGGTTTGCGAGATGGACGGTGGTCCATGTGTTGTGTTTTATTTGTTTGGTTGGATTTATGTTTGGTTGGAGGGATGCGTGACTGGTTTGCTGAATTGTGGGCTTGGTTGTGGCTATGGCCTTGCTTGCGGTTGTGTTTGATGGATGGCTATGGGAGGTGGATTTACTTTGTTCGTACCCTAGTTGGGTGGTTTATTTTTGTGATTCCCGTGTGCTGGCCAGATACTCGGACTTCGGTCTACAAATCGCGCGGGTGGTCCTTTTCCAGATGTACTGCGGGCTAGGCGGGGTTGGGACTGGCGTACTCCTTGGAACGTACTGCTGTATGGTTGTGCAAGCCCGGATAGGTAGTCACTCCATTAGCTAGTTTAGTTATAAATAAAAAGCATTGAAGCTCAACGACACCTGTCCACTTGCTCAACTAACCAGGGCAAAGACAGAAGTATATATCATCACAAACTCCTCCTATCCTCATCAGGAGGTACCTTCAAACAGTTTGCTCCTTGTCCCACCTTTCCCCCTTTTTTCCAAAAACTCATGCTAACAAAATGCAGAAACAATCATCACTATCTCTCTGGGTGTAAAACCCTCCGACAACCTTTTCGCTTTCCTTCCAGTTTTCCTTACAGCCTTTCCGCCTCCGTTCCGATCACTGCATTCCTACATAAGAAATGCTTTCCACAAACACGCCCAGAAGCCATATCCCATATGCCTGACTCCACAGTGCATGTCCAAAGCCACAGCACTTCCCCGGAAGCTAGTTAAAGAACAAAGGAGATACCGGGAAAATCCAGCGAGCAGCATTTCGAATAGTGCATGACTAGTGTGCGCGCCAGCATCTGGAAGATTGAGATTGCGTGGACACTTTAGAGGGTTTGCGCAATCGGACCCAGGTGTATGTTAAAATCATTAATCTCAGTTCAAGGAATTGTCTTGGCCACCCAGGTGCCGGCACACACCTGGCCGAAGTGTAAACTGTCGATTGAGCCACCTTGGGAATAGCCTGGTAGGGTGATGTAATGGAGGGAAAAATAGAAGGACAATACGTCATGGAAAATAACAACTTGAGTGTGAATGCTTCCCAAATACAAACACCAAGCAAGAAGCTGAACCCAACACAACGGCCAGCCAAATTGAAATGTCTGATCCTGTTGCCCCAATGTCGGAAGGCAATCACCGATTATGATCCTCGAAAATGACCCAACCCCGCGGAGTGGTACAATGAGCCAGTCGGGAAGAGCAGCAAAGTGGACCGGATGGATGGATCAGGCTCTGGTTCGGCAGGTACTAGCAACCGATCCTCTAAACTGTCCCCGGGGAAGAACAGTCTCACAATGGGCTGAGGTTGCGGGAATTCTTCGGAACTTGGAGCCACAGCCTATCTTCCGCAGGGCTGAGTCCTGTCGCCAACGAGTGAAGAAGCTTGTTGAGATTATCAAGGTTAGTAAAGCAATTACACAACTTGAAGTAGAAGTAACAACTACCCGTCTTACTCTACTTACTAGTAATCTATATACTGGTTATTAATGGAATATATACTAAGAGTATATAGAAAGCGGAACACAACTCACTTCGCAAAAGTGGAACCGATGAGGAATTTGGCCAGTTTGAACTCAACATGGTTGAGCTTGCTACCCGCTGGGATCAAAGCAGTATAGATCCTACCACACGAAAGTTAGCACAAGAAAAGACTGCACAGTTGGAGATTGATGGAAGAAGTGTAAGGGAAGGCTCGCTAGGTGGGCTGGTTCGTAGAAGGGAGGAAGGAGAAGGTAGTGCTGGTAATACAAGGAGCGGCGCAGTTCGAGTAACAAAAAGACAAAAGAACTCTGCTGGGAAGAGTGTGGAAAGCGTGTTGGACGATTTTGCTGAAGGGATAAGCGAGGATAAGGAGAAGTTAAGAGAGTTGGAGGTAAAGCAGGATCAGAAGGATCAAGATTTGATGAGAGGCATCCTAGAGCTTACCAACGAAATACGAGAAGAAAGTGAACGGCGATCCCACCATGCCTATTTAGAGCGAGAGGCAGGAAAGGACGAGCTTGCTATGATATTGGAAGCCTTGCGGAAGGGTGGGAAAATTTGAGTTCAATATGTCTTTAAAAAAAATCATATCTCTTGCTGTTTTTCAGAGAGCTAATCACTTCAGTTTATCATAGCCATAAGTGTTCGGCTTTCAACTTCAATTTCGTAATTACAGTTTCCTTCATGTTGTTTTGCAGATGACCATCACCGGAACAGTCAACCATTATGTTTTCTTTTACAGAGGACCTTTGGCACAATTGTTAACAATCACTCTCAAGATTGCCCCCAATCACACGAGAATCTGTACCATACAACCTCACTCACAAAGAGGTATGACTCTAATCACTAGAGGAGAAGAGTTGTTCAGAGGGAGTGCAGATGCTTCTGGAATAAGAGAATAGTAGTTCTGACCATGGAGACACCAGTTATAAGCAGTGTTCGTAATAAGGCAGTTAGCCCATCCTCAGCTAGAACGAGAACGGACAAAATTTTATTATGCCGTCCTCTCCTTTCCTGAATATGTCCACAAGCTAAACAAAGAACCAGGATGGAAGACATTGAGTTGTCTCCCACTGTTACCCGTTGTCCTCTATTATCTGCCATTCTCCTCTATCATCCCCCACCATCCCTAGTTTTCTCAACAGGGTAGTCCGTCGGTTGTGAAGGCAGAGGGCATTGGACGTTGTTAAGCGGTCCTGTCTGGTCGTTTTCAAAACTTGCCTTACACCCTGGTGCGAAGGCCTATAAGCCCCGCTGTCCCGCCCTATCAGTACATTATGGGATATATCCTATATCTATTTATCTCTCCTAGATAGCCTCAGGTTTCTTTTGATCTTAAGAGATGAATTTCTGTATTTGCTCGACAAGGGTATCATGAAAGGCTCTCAATAGGATTCATAGTCCCCTGTAGTCAACAGCAGAAACCTACAGTCACTCTCGCTCGCAGTCCCTGGTCGTCCTTCTCAGTCCCCCACAGTCCCCCACAGTCCCTCATAGTCCCTCACAGTGCCCTGCCATCCACTGCCATCCGCCAAACTGAAATGTCTTACCCTGCAGGGCCAGGCACCATTCGCCACAAAGATGGCCATCGTGAGGTTTTCAGGATGGATGGAGATCGCATTTTGCCATCCTGCCCAGTCCGGGGCTCCAAGTAGTCCCCCTCTCGCACACCACCGGGTCCCGACAGTTGAGAACACTGACTATCCCCCGCTGTCCTCCAATGTTTTCCGCCATTTTATGCTGTCCCCCCCCATCCTCTGTTATCCCCTGCTGTCCCTGCTGGTCCTATGAAGTGATCTGCTGTTCCCTGGTATAGGTTGCCTCATGTCATAAGGCTTATCGTTCATGCTAATGATGGCGATCCTGGGAATTCAACGACCAGGACGGACTGTATTTTCCTGTCTCATCTTGCCCTGATATCTTGGCAGTCCTGCCAGGACACATGGGAGCCCGGACAGCTGAGAACCCTTGTTATAGCTGGATAACACTCTTGTTAATATGGGAGAAGGAGCATCCGGGTGTAGTACATATACTTCTGGAATTATAGGATGTTGATTGAATCAAATTAAAGAAATAATAACTAAAGGGCCTTGCAGCATACCAACAACCTGCCAGTAATCCGCCACAACCCTCCCACGAAAGCAGTGTCTCATCCAAGGCCAATTTTTCCAATCTGCTAAGCGAACACTACCGGCTCTGGTCCTTAAGCCTTCTGATCAATCGTGAAAGTATTGCAATAATAACGGTGGCTCCAAAAGCTCTGCCTCAACCAATCGGCCCCACTCAACTAAATCCCCCTATTCTAAATCAAAGTATTGAGTAACTTGAGGCCTATGTAAACAAACATGTGCATTATGAAGCAGGGCAGCCACTCGGAATTGTATTCCTACACGCTGAAGCCGATGTTTCTGATTCTTTACATAGTCTAAAAACCCAAAAGTATTGACCATTTCCTTGAAAGCCCACTCTCCAACAATTCAAAGACCAGACATCAACTTATTCCACAGCTTTTGCGGTCTGGTGAGTTGGGCTCCCTAGTAAGGGCAAAGGATAAAGCTATTAATACTGTAGGCTGGATCACCATATACTTGGAGTTGAATACCATTGGGGGTATGTGCGTGCTGTTGTAGAATCGCAGGAAGATTGGATTGTCTCCAAAGAAAGGGATCATTTCAACGGCCATCCACTCGACCAAACAAACAGCTGATTAGACCATCAGGCCTTACAATTGCATCGTACTTCAGACCATGCCTTCACTTCCAACCATTGTAGCCGGTTTGCTGATGCTGGGTAGGTCTCGCAATGGCCCGAATTGTCCCATCTATAAAACCCAGACTGTTCCTATCGGTGCTCCCTTTTGCTCAACAACTCTAGCATATGGGGCAAGACACTCTGGTGTTAGGCGTTCTAGATCCCATACAATTAGGTGGTACCACCTATCATGTATAAAGCCTTGAACAACTGTACTAATGTGGGAGACTCGTTCAACTGGCCAGCCAAATTTTAAAGCCAGATTACATTAGCGATTTGGGTAGGCGAATCTGGCCAGCCGCATACACAGAGCAGTACGACCATCCTCCGTAATTCGGTTTGCTGCTCGAACAATTCTGGGGAGTTGGAGAGCATTAACTAGCTCTTCCACCTCTTTTCAAGTGAATCTTTTGTAGAAATTCTTTGTATATTTCCTATGTATATTCAACACACTACCCTGTGTTCTTTTACTTAGTTTGTGTTTCGGCTCCGCCTGTCCACCACTTACATTACTACAGCTAAGATATATATTATGGTGTTTTATTGTTTATTTCGGGATAATATCTCGGGATTTACATGTGCTTTCCAATCAGGTGTTTAGGATTTTACGGTTGTTTATGCATCTCCTATGCACCATTCTTGGTCATGATATTTCTAATAATCGCTCCACACCCTTTTGTTTTCATGCACATTATTTGGGATTTACTTGGTTGGATTTCAGGGTCAAACATGTTCGCACTTATGTTTCTTAAATTGTTTTCCCTATATTTCTCTTGCACATATGGACGCGCACTTTTCTATGAATAAGGTGCTACCGCCCACCTGGCTTGGAAGAATTAAGAACCCGAACTCCTACCAATCCCTTCTTCACCTCCGCGCTAAGCGTGCCTCGCAACACCCCTCGTACTTGCGAAGTATTATCCATAGAGAATAGATTGTGCCACATTCACATTTTGAACAGGTTATGAGCCCGGCGCTCTCCTTAGTCTATAAGAAATACACTCACACGCTTCCACCTCCAACAGCGATGAACCATGATCGTATACCTACCTCTACCTCTACCTTAGCAACCGTTGTTGTGGGACCAGAAAATTCTCGGCATTCAGCTTAGCGCAACCCCTTTTCCTCACCTTAACAGCACGCAATCTCCCCGTTCCCACGCAACTTCCTTTCTCCCCTCACCAACCACGCTCAGTCTGCGTAGTAGTGAACACCTGGTGCTGACTACTTTTGCACTTAACCTTACTTTGCTTCGAGCGAGGAGGGGGCTAGCTTCGAGCACCCTTGCTGCAATTGGAACGCTAAAGGTATTCACAAAAGACTAAAAGACTGAGAGAAGTGCTGCGACAGGCCCCTATCATTTCTTCGAGGATTTTTCACATCTAAACATCATCAAAATAACTGATGCAGCAGCTAGCAGACAACTTCGGGACTCAGAGTCAGAAACCGAAGACACTGTTAGAGTGGCCTCTCGTCCCCCTAGACGGGCTACCACCACTGCTGGTGAATCATCCGGTCGTCCAGCTCGTTCTGGTTCCAAAAGACCAGCCAAATCGCCCTGAACCACACCTCCACCTCCGGTCGGTTAAATATCCACTCCGCCCCCGACAAACACATTCAAAGTTCCAAGAACTCGGTTGCTCCCAACTACAAACTAAGCTCGACCCCAAAGCTTGCCGGAAGCGAAAACTACGGTGGTTGGAGAGACATTTCTCAATATGTTCTCGAACCTTTTAACTGTTGGAATATTGTGTTAGGTGAAGAAACGATTGACGATTACGCCGAAGACTACAATGATAATTTTATCCATCGCTACCAGTATGCCGCGACATACTTCATCCAAACTGTCGAGTCTCAATGGCTCATCCTCCTCGCTACCCATAAAACCCCTCCTAAAATATGGACCGCTCTCGAGGACAAATTTGCTAGAGAAAACACTTCATCTTTCTTCAACCAACTTAATTCTGGTTTCAATACCAAGTACGATATCTTGAATCTTCTTTCCGATCGTATCAATAAGTACGATACCTTATGGAATCGATTACACCTCCGATGCTCCACTGCCTCCTCTACCGATCGATACACCCTACTGTTTGTCTTTCAAACTCTGTTCGAGTCCCCTGAGGCTAAAGCAGCCATCCTCCTCCGTTCTCTTCCCGAATCAATGAATAATAACATTGATAACCTCCAAACCAAGAAGGACATTACCTATGATCACGTCTACAATAGACTGATGGACTTGAAAATTCCTACTGCTGTTAACTCCGCAGATAACAAAGCGTATAAAACCGCTGATGTTAAAGGAAAAGGAAAGGAACTACCAAGAGAACCCTCCCGCAAGGGACCAACGGCCTTACCCAAGGAATGCTCCTACTGCAAAAAGCACTACCCAACTGCTCGCAGCGATGGCCATACCTGGAATGAGTGTGTAAAACTCAAGGCCGACAATCTGAAGAATAAAGAAAAGAGGACCGTTAACACGGCAAAGATCGGAAAGGAAGAAACTCCTGAACCGGTCAGTACTTTATCCTCCGTCGGAACCACTACCAAAATCTCCTCCTATCCCCGATGGGTTATAGACACAGGCGCAAACGCACACATGACAAACAACATAGACCTTGTTATAAACTTCGAGACCGTGAAAGGCACCGTTAGGTTAGGCCATGACTCTGTTATTGATACATGCGGCTGTGGAACAGTTGTGATCTTGGCCAAAACATCTATTAGTCATGTTTCTTCTGAATACCTTGAACGTGTTCTTTGGGTTCCTAGTTTGGGTTCTTGCAGTTTGTTGTCCTGGCGCGCAATTGTTTCATTGGGGAAGGGATTTTCTTTGGATAGTTCCGGAAAGGATACGTATATTTTTAAGGAAAATAAAACAGAGGTTATCTGGGGAAAGCTTGACGGCCAAGATTATTGTGCAAGAGAAGAAAGAGTCGGCAAAGAAGATGACATACCAACAGTGGCACGAAGTACTTGGACATCCCTCACCTGACTATCTTAAAAGCACCAACTACTTCGACGCTACCAACCTCCCCAAAGTTCCGAAAGACTGGCAATGCGAAACATGCATCACTTCTAAAAGCATAAAGCGAAAGCCTACATCAATTACCGACATACGCTCAGATACACCATTCGAATTAATTCACTCCAACCTTAGCGGAAAATTCTCCAAAACCTCCTTCGGCAAATCCAACTATTATGTTACCTTCATAGATGACTGCACACAATACGCTTGGATATATCCCATCCATGCCAAATCTGACGTGGTCACAGTGTTCACCAGTTTCATCTATGCACGCTACACTCAAGATAATGCCATAATCAAAAGATTCAGAACAGATAATGGAAGTGAATACGTCAATGCTGCCATGTTAACATTGTTAGACAAGCAAGGCATGGTACACGACCTCTCTCCCGCTTATTCACATGAATCAAATGGTCTTGCCGAACGATATAATCGAACAATTATCACTGCTGCTCGCTCTTTGTTGACTGGCTTACCCTTAGCTTTATGGGCCGAAGCTATCGCAACTGCTGTCTACCTTCGAAACAAACTCCCTAACGGATCCATAGGAAAATCGACGTCCTATGAATCTCTCTACAACAAGAAACCGTCGATCTACCATCTCCGCCCATACAGGACCAAATGCTTCGTTCATCTACCAGAGGAGAAACGTCAACCTGGAACGAAACTAATGCCCTGGGCTATCGAAGGATATCTTATCGGTTATACCTCTTCTGATAAAATATATAGAATCTACATCCCTTCGCAGCATAAAGTCACCGAAACTCGACAAATCCATTGGACAACCATGACAATAGCATCGCTTGGAACTCCTACCATGCCACCGTTACTTGCTGAGGAAACCTATGCTACTGTCTCCCCCCTATCCCGTCCATTACCTACCATTAAGGTTGAAAAGGAAACCGACCAGGACGGCAACAGACAAATTAACCCACCTACATCTAAGGAATTTTCTTTACCACACAACAGATTTTCAGAAACACCCGAGCCTCCAGCTACCCCTCTCCCAGCTTTGCCTGAGGAATACCGACAGCATATGCCACCAGCACCTGTTGACCCTACAGTGGAAATACCTGGACCATCTCGGCGTTCTGGAAGAATCTCAACACAATCCTCAATCAGCTACAAAAAGCAACTTGGACACCGAGTACAACATGCTACTAGTGAGATACCGGATGAGGACCCCACAACCTATCGCCAAGCTATAAATAGCTCGCTTAAGGGAGAATGGAGCTCGGCTATGAACGATGAGATTAATGCACTAAAGAAGAATAATACCTTTGACGTTGTCAATAAACCAATAGGACGGAACATTGTTGGAAGTAAGTGGGTATTCAAAACCAAAAAGAATGCGTGCGGGACATTGGAAACATTTCGTGCAAGAGCCGTTGCGCAAGGATTTTCTCAAGCACCGGGCTTCAACTTCGAAGACACCTTTGCCCCAGTTATTGGGTACGAATCGCTCAGACTACTGATTGCGATATGCGACAGAAACAAATACCGACCGCGACAGTTTGACTTCAAATCTGCCTTCCTTTACGGTAAATTGAAACAAGAAGTTTACATGCGACCAGCACCAGGGTGCAGTGACGGAGACAAAGTATAGAAACTTAACCGATACATATATGGACTTAAGCAATCTGTGAACGAATGGTATGCTCTCTTCGCTAAATTCTTGACCTCCAAAGATTTTACCGCATCACATCAAGACCCCTGCATGTTTATCCACAACAAGTTCGATTGCTACATATCGCTTTACGTGGACCACATTGCAATATATTCGGCCGATACCCCCCACCTGACCACTCTCATCAAAGACCTGAAAACTGCATTTGAGATCTCGGACCTCGGGGAAGCCTCATTTCTCCTCGGCCTACATCTCACGTATACATCAGAGGGTATTGCTCTTACGCAGGAACGATACATCGGTACTATCCTCTCTCGATTTGGAATGAAAAACTCGAACACCGTATCCATCCCCTTACCAAAAGGCATTACACTTATGAAAGGGATTACAGAACAACCAAAAGAGCAAGTTACCACATACCAATCAATGATAGGTTCCCTCATGTACCTCGTTACCGGCACAAGACCCCATCTAGCGTATATAATTTCATTTCTAGCACAATTTTCTTCTTGCCCTACCGACGAACATATAAAGACTGCTAAACAAGTCTTTAGATATCTTAACGGAACGCAAAACCTTCCCCAATTTTACCGGTACACAACAACGAATGCTATCGATGGTTATGTTGACGCTAACTTTGCTGGCTGTCACATTACCAGAAGATCCACCTCCGGTTACATTGTTCTACCCAACAACCGCCGTGTCTCCGGGCTCTCAAACCAACAAGCCACTGTCGCCAAATCAACTACCCAAGCAGAATTCGTTGCCATGTCCTACAGTACCCGCCATATTCGATGGCTTCTGAAAGGCCTCGCCGACCTTCGCCTTCATGTTCCAATCGCTATGCACGCTGATAATACCGGTGCAAATTTCTTGGCTGTCAACCCTCCGATCAATGTTCGAACAAAGCATATGGCCGTCGACTTCTTCATCATGCGCGAAGCTCTTCAAAACAACTTGTTCGTTCTCCTTAAGGTTGAATCAGTTAACAATCTTGCTGATATATGCACCAAAAGCTTGGCAAAACCCGCGCATCAGCGAATGGTTACTTTATTGGGCTGTAGATAATGTGGGGAAGTGTTAAAATTCTTTGTATATTTCCTATGTATATTCAACACACTACCCTGTATTCTTTTACTTTGTTTGTGTTTCGGGTCCGCCTGTCCACCGCTTACATTACTACAGCTAAGATATATATTATGGTGTTTTATTGTTTATTTCAGGATAATATCTCAGGATTTACATGTGCTTTCCAATCAGGTGTTTAGGATTTTACGGTTGTTTATGCCTCTCTTATGCACTATTCTTGGTCATGATATTTCTAATAATCGCTCCACACCCTTTTGTTTTCATGCACATTATTTGGGATTTACTTGGTTGGATTTCAGGGTCAAACATGTTCGCACTTATGTTTCTTACATTGTTTTCC
>Ga0307509_10001828_pt1 | contig 35208 bp, 36 predicted proteins | sample 10_EM_MG_FD_202245 | JGI IMG/M metagenome (GOLD analysis project Ga0307509, IMG submission 202245) | Populus trichocarpa ectomycorrhiza microbial communities from riparian zone in the Pacific Northwest, United States - 10_EM | ecosystem: Host-associated > Plants > Roots > Unclassified | place...
AAGCCACGGAGGCAGTGCTATACCACGACTAGGCGTAACCGAGGAGAGGCCGAACGATCGGAGGGGGAGAGGGGCGAGCGGAGCCACCGAGCAGAGGGGATGCCAGCCAACGATGATGAGCAGTAGGATGCCAGCCGGTGAGTAGCAGTAGGGTGCCAGCCGGTGGGGGGTGAGCAGTAGGGTGCCAGCCGAGGAGTTGAAATAGCAGTAAGGTGCCAGCTTATGGGGCAGTACGGTGCCAGCGGACGGAACCGGGAGGGGGGTAGAGGAAGGATCGCGAGCAGGCTAGCCACAACCGACTAACGGGCCATAGCAAGGGCTTTTGGGGCGACAGCGAGACCGAGCAGGACCGTGAAGTTACTAACCGAAGCTTTCCCCATCAGAGGTACAAGCCCAGCAGAACCGAAGCCTTACTTTGACCGAGAGTCCGACACCGCAACGCCGACCGTGAGCGAAGCGAGAAGCTTTCCGACCGTGCAAAATGCTAAGCGAGGTGCAAAGCAAGTGCGGGGTAAGGGGGAGAACCGAACATCATGAGCAGAAGTCAACGACGAACAGGAACGAGAACCCCAAGGAGGGGAGGCCGAGGCCACAGGGGAGGAGGGTAGATGGCTTAACGTCGACTCCTAGGCAGTAGCCATCGTGGGAGAAGAGAGGTGGGTGGGGGAAAGTGACGATGATTTCCCGTGGTGTTGAGATTTCAATCGCCGGAGGTGGAGGAGAGATGGTTCGTGGTCCTATCTCTTGGTCGGAACCAAGCGCCTTATATAGGCATCTTCCCACAACCCTAACCCTGGAGACTCATCACCTCGCGCTACATAAACCTCAAATCCATCGATGCACAACATTCCGTTAACCAATCAAAACTCCTAAACCAAGTCATGTGCTCAAACGAGTCACATGCGTGAAACACATGACTCATAATGCGAGTCATGTGCGAAAGTCATTACATCATATGACGTCACTATCGTGAGTCATGAAACAATCAACCAATCAAAATATAACAATGACTTGCGAATGCGTAGTCATGTGAGAACTATGAGTCAAGTGACATCATAGTGTGAAATCCAACATATCTTATGAATCATATGTATGAGTCATGTGAAATCTGCCTTGCTTAGTCACAATTTGTCACTGCACTACACAATCCGTGGGCCTTTATGGGAATATTTTACATAGATTAAATTGTTCTGCATGCATATACGGCCAAGTTGATGCTGTACACTTGTGATAGCAGTGCCGATATTGATTGCCCAGCTGCAACTCAGCCACGAGAGTAATATACCATCCTCGCACGTTTAAGAGAATATTTTAAATAGGTTGAATTGAATAGCCAGCCCCATTGAAGCCGGTGAGTTAAGGGCGAGATTTCCTTAGAAAGTGTCTGGCCTCAACTTGGCTACATAAGTTCTGCAGATAATTAATAATACCAACTGATTCTCTTCTGTGGGGAAGCCAACCAAAGTAGAAGATCTCCATGGCGGCCAAGCAGAGTGTATTGTGAACCGGCAGGGAATTATAGAAGTGACAGTAGGGCGCCTGCTTAGCAAAAAGCAACATAGGATGTTAGGGGACCGGAGCGGAGCGAACCAGGTCTCTCGAGGCTTGAGGGGATCTGGGAGGCCCACCGAATCTCTGCAATTGGTTGGAGTAGCGAGGAGACCTATAGATAAGAAGATAAGGGAGCGGATACAACTGGAAGAGGCTGGGAGGTGGTGTAGTCGCAAGAAGCGCTTCTGACACTTTGGAGGGCAAGCGACGGGTCCGGACGAATATGACACAAAAGATGAAACGCAAATAGGGCTCAGGAGATCCACAAGGATAGGAGGCTAAGAGTGGACAGGCTTCATCAGGACTCGGGCTCGATACATCTGCTGCAAAAGATTATTTTCCCGATGTATGAGTCAATATTTTCCCATCTGTAACCAGATTTGCATAGTATTTTAAATTTTCTAGAAACCAGGCAGATCATAGAGAAAGGGAGAACCAGGAGAGAGAAGGAGAAAGCAGATAATGACCTGTTAAACTTGATTACAAGTAGGAACAGAATACCCAAGTACTTCAAGTCCTTCGAGAGTAATAGCATCTAATTCTTCTTGGATCGCTTGCTGGTGGGCATCATTGGTGATTGGAAAGGAGGACTGGTATCCTATCCTATCCTTTATTATTCACTAAAAAGTCTCTATCGGACTGCAGTCAGAAGATGAGTCATGTCAGTCAATGAAGTACCCTCAAATCTCAAGCATGTGAAATTAAATTGATTTTGTGTATAGCACACACTGTGTGAACCAGCTCATTTTGTTCAAGATAGCCATACTCTAATTGTTCCTGAGATTGTTGCTACCAAAAGCTGTGAAATAGCAAAACAATAGTAGTAGAAAAAGATATTGCCTTAATAGTGTTACCCTATTCCTCCTTATTGAAAAGGCTAAGTACACCGTTCTCTTTCTGTTAAAGCATGCTCAAACCATGATTGTCTCTAATTTTCCAAACTTTGGAACAAGACAATCTTCAATATCCTCCTCCCCTGCTTGCCGAGTAACCCACACTTGCCTACTAGCTGACAAGCCTCTAATATTCATGGCAGTCTTATTACTCCATATCACCTTAGCCCAATTGGCTCAAGTCCAGTCTGCATAATTGTAGCCCAATCAAGCCTTTTTTCCTTTACCTCTTGGGATAGATATAACTGTGCTCATCCAATTCGACTGTCCTAGTCTTTCTAAGCAAAAACCTTACTTAGTGAATCTTCTTTGATTATACACCTTCAAGCTCAGCATCTTTGGCTAGAGGTAGATAGTGATTCTTCAAGTTTTCACTGACCGTGGCAAAATCTATAAGACTTTTCCTAATTGGTATTGAAATTCCGTTCTATTTCTTATATGCATTTCATAACACTGCTGTGTATTCTTTTACTTAGTTTGTATTTCGGCTCCACCTATATCCCACTTACATCACTACAGCTAAGATCTATATTATCGTATTTTATTATTTGTTTTAGGATAATATTTGGGGATTTAACATGTGCTTTTCTATCTGGTGTTAAGGATTTTATGCATCTCTTATGCACTATTATTGGTCATGATATTTCTAATATTTGCATCACATCCTTATAGTTTCACACACATTGTTTAGGATTACTTGGCCGGATCTCAGGGTCAAACATGTTTGCACTTATGTTTCTTACATAGTTTTTCCTATATTTCTTTCATACATATGGGCGCACGCTTTTGTATAAATATGCTTGCTACTGCCCACCTGTTTTGGAATAATTAAGAATCAGAACTCCTACCAAATCAGCTCTCTACTCCTCACCAAGCGTCCCTTGCAACCCCCCTCGCACTTGCACAGTATTATCCACATAGAATAGATTGTGCACCTGGCGTTCACATTTTGATCAATTTGTACTATGAAAATCTTGAAATGTCTAGGTTTTATTTTCTTAGGGGTAAAAGGAGCACTGCAAATAGAGAATACAGTACTGATTGCGATACCAACTTCCTTGACAATCCACCCAAATGGCTATACTTCATGTACCTGAGGAGGCCCGAACCTTGGATCTCAGAGAAGAGGTAATCATTACTCTGTCTGGTGCACTGCACCTTTGTGGAATCAGAGGCACTAGTGGCCCATGAGCTGGAGGTATAGGTGGTAGCTCTCCTGCAGTAGAAGCTGGAAACATAGCTGAAAGCTCTTGTGAATAAAGAGCCGGAAGCATAGTTGGAAGTGCTGGTGGTTGCGGAGGAGGAATAGCCAGTGTTCTCAAGCTTTGAGTCAATCCATCTTTTGCCTAGGACGTGACGGACTCCAAATTTGTGGCCCTTGGACGAGACAGACGCCAAATTGTAGTCTGTCCTAACCCAAGCCTGGGATGGACAGCCGGGCCCTACAGGTATCTCAGTTGAACTGCCATTTTTAAATTTCAAAGCTGGGAGTCACTGCTTGAAGAAACAAAACATCTTTATTACAACGCTATCATCATATTTGGGCATCATGTATCAAATTTTCTCATCAATCAACCAATCTGTGCACTCATATCTGATCCCAGTTCTGGGTACTCGGAACCTGCCCTAGTTCCCTGCCTAATATTTCTGCTCTGTCCTCCAATACCCAAGTATATTTTCTTCTCTTATCAAATGTATGAAGCAACACCTAAGCAGATAGAGCAATCACACATTATGCATACCGTAAAACCTCCTGTCATTTGCTATCTCCGAATCTACTGCCAAGAAGTCTTCAAAAGGGTTAGTCCTTTCCTATGCAGGATAAGATCAGCCATCAGGAGGTTATTAAATTTCATTAACCGACACATGCAATTCTATTAACCTTTCAAACTAAGACTATTATGCTAACCGAGATAGCGAATCAAAAGTATTTTTACCATATTTTTATGAAATACCTGTAGGTGACGCCCGTCCTGACTCAGGACAGCAGGTGACGGCGGGTACCTATAGGTGACGCCTGTCTCCGGACGGCCGGGCCCTGCAGATAACACCCGTCAATTCCAAAGACGGCCAGGCACTACCAGAACTTACCATTTCCAGAAAGACTGCAGGGCCCGGCCGTCAACCTACAGTCCCGCAGTTAATATCGAGGACGGACGCCTTGCCCGGCCGTCCATACCAACACCGCCCGGGACGGACGGGACTATTGGACGCCAGGGCCCTGCACTCGGGACGGGACGGTTGGGAACAGTGGGCATAGCTGAAAGCAGTAGTGAATAAGAAGCTGAAATCTCTAGTAAAGGGCTTAGAGGAGCTGGTAAAGCAGGAGATAGAGTTCGAGAACTTGGAAGGGTTGGAGAAGGACATGGACCAGCAGCGCGATAGCAAAGGCGTTCAAATAGCTGGTTCGGAGCCATCTTGCCTGTACTCTTATCCCTTTTCTTCAGCATTCACCATACTCTCCTTTCTTTTATCAATATTTCCTGCAAGCGCTCCATCATTTTCCCCTTTCCACCAACTGGCTTTCTCTTATCGTGGTGCTAGGGTGCTCACTGGTTGGTGTTTCTAAGCCCATGATGCTATGTTCAGCCGTTCGGTGTTTCCTTTTCTCCCAAGCCTCTATCGTTAGCTTCTTGGCGAAATATGTACGAAAAAATATTCCCGTGTAATTGTACCATACTCCCGTGATAACAAAGGAAAGACATGTAGGTAGAATTCTCTCCGCAAACCACTAAACCACTACAACAATCCATCATCCCCAAAATAGTCTACAACACACCAGTAACTTCCGGAACCAACCACATCCTCCTAACACTTGATCCAGTACGATAATCGAGGGCCATTTTCCCACCCCCCTACCTCCGTTATCGCTCTTCGAAAACACCCTTAGTTCAAAACCTACCGGCTAATCAATCGTGGACATGTTCTCTAAGCTTCACCAGACTCGATGCTCTAACAATACCCCTCCTCTAAAATCCACAACTCCCCTAAGCAAACTACCAGAAGCCTCCACAGAGCACAGGGTCCGAAAAATGAGAAGCAAACATTCCCTTGGGCCTTCCAACGACTCGGCGTCTTACTAAGTCCACCCGTAGAATGTGACCAACTCAGACGTCTATTGTTGGTTGTCAAGAGTATGCGGCTGATTACCCTCAAAAATATACCAAGCAAGTGCATTGAGTTTGTTGCACTTATAATTCAGGGCACCTGCACCGCCGCAGTGCTAGCACCGAGATATGTACAGCCTAGTTCCAAAAGCTCTCGCACCCCGGCTGGTACTGTGACAAGAAGGACTATAATACATCTGGTATGGAAATTTGACACGGTACCAGCCAGGGTGCGAGAACTTTTGTGCCAGTAGGTGTATCTCGCAATTGCTCTGACTAGCATAGGACTGTACCCGAGACAGATTGGCCGGACCCCTTGGCCATCCTTGTTCAAACCAGAACCCACGACTCTTGATTCATCCTGCGAGCAAGCTAGTCCTTGCATGCGATTGGACCCATACTACTTGTGCATTTCGGCGATAAATGCAATGATTGGCCCATAAATTGCTACGGTTTTAAAATATTACGCCGAGATATCACTAATACCCAAGCCCAGTAAGCGTACCGTATGACTTGAACTAGTGTTAACCCATAGATTGGTCATGCATACAGGGGACTCTCTTTCTACCTAAGCTTCCCCGAAGGGATCAAGTCCCTAAACCCATAGGTTTGGACCATGGACCACTTTTCGTTAACCCCGACACAACACTGGAGCTAATAGAAATTAGAGCAAGTATCACCAATAGCTCTACGTCTCTCAAGGATGCCAGGAGTCCAGGCCATGCTTATCTTTTGGTCTATATCACCACTTTCAACTAACCGTTCGTTCCCAGAGACCAAGAAAAGATAAGTAGACAAATTCAAGGGTAACAATCGTATGCAGCACAGTACCACATTATCTGACGAGAGGCGACGGGGAAATAACTGGCTGAAGTGAAGCTTACAGTTGCTTCAAAATTAGATGCCTGAAAGGTTTGGTCCTAGCTATAGAGAGTAGGGAACTACCGTTTTATCCCGACCCCAAAACAAAACGAGAACAAAAATACTCTTTAAACGTACTAGGGCCGAACAGTTCCCGCCAGGTAATGTGATACCCATGCGCGCCCCATGCGCGCCCCATGCGCGCTCTGCTAAACTAGCAAACAGAAGGAACCTCCAACAAATAGCACCGATCTTCCACGAAACACTTCTACCCAGCCAACCCCACCATCACCTCCCAAGCACAAATACAGAAATCGCAGAAACTGACCCAAGAACCCTAGGTGTGAAAAAGGACTACTCCTCTGAAATCCTCATCTCCCGGCTTTCCGTTCGTAGCCCAAAGCCCCTCCGCCACAAGTCGGTCTTCCACCCACTCCTTGCAACCCTCCAGGATGCGTTCCACGTACCCTCCAACCTCGGTGCACGGCAACTGGTATCCGCGCTCACCGCAAATCCCGACTTCAGCACTTCCCCACTTGAGGAGCGACCTGCACTGCGAGAGGCCCGATTGAATGCATGGTTTGTCGCCCAGCACGTTATTCATTATATTGGCGGCTCCTTGAGCCTGGTAGGTATAGGGTGACTCGTGGGTGGTAGTGCAATATGTATTGCTCGATGGTTTCTCCGGGGAACGAAGAGGAACTTGTTGAGGGAGGGCGGATAACGAAGGAAGGGCCAGAAGGATTGGTAGTAAGGATTTCATGGCTGTGGGGTGTGGGGTTTTCTCGGAAGTGTGCGGACGAGCATCAATTAATACTATCTTACAAGAAGTTGTGCCACCACAACTATTACACTAAGACGTCATATATGCTTGATGCAAGTGTGGGACTAAGTTTCACTTATTACCCCGAGGTTGGCGGCTAGAATTTCTAGGATTAGAAGTACCGTATTGATACCCCCCCCCCCCCCCTCTCCCATCCCAATACAAAACCATAATCTCAGTAGAATAAAGGAGCCTCAAACGAATATTAAATCCGCAGTACCCCGGCCCGGAATCAAAATCCATCCATGAATTCTAAGCGAAGTCTCATGACTTGCTATTGGGACCCTTCTAAGAGATAACATCATACGGCGGGTTATGCACTGCGCTCTGGTGCGATCCACCCACCCAGCCTCTCCCCACCAAACAATACCACTAGTTACTGGAATGTTGACCATTTGTAACGCGTTAGTAAAAAGAAGTTTACTAGTACAGTAGTGACCCATTCATCACGTGGCAAACACCCAAACCGGGTGAGACAGCTATGGTACGAGTAGAAAAAGCCCTTTTCTCGATCCCATGGTAACACCAGCGGTATTCCCTCACCAAATTAAACTCGGTGCCCAGGTGCCACTGACTTTGTGGCACCTTACTAATCCCTTGTGGCAAAAGGAGGGAACCCCCGGAGATATTGTGAATCGAGGCAAACAGAAGATAAGAATGTCCGAGGCTGGCGAGAAAAATGGTGAGCAGAATGGCATGTAACCCAAACCATGCCACCCCACGCTTTCCATTCAACATATTCTGGGAATGAAAAAAAATTCAAAATTTGATATTCTGGTCCAGAATTCTTTCAAATATCTCTCCAAGCAATTACAGATTATTAAAGAATTATTGGACACTTTGGCATGCAATATTGTAAAGTTGAAGTTGAAAACAGCGCCAAGCCTTGCCATTTCCCATACAAAATAGTCAGAAATTGCGCCAAGACCAATGTACCAACTATAACTCTCTTAACAATTCCTCAACCAGTCTAGATACAGAGTTCTAAAGGGTTGGGAAGTAAAATCTAGGGAATTTTTGGGCAAATGGGAGAATATTGAGCCCAAATTGCTTCACTAAATCAGTGACTAGAAGGTTGTGAATATTGCTATTCTCAGTGGAAAACCCTTACACTGCTCATCATTTTTGTCGCCAGCCTCGTACGGGCCCAAGTGGTGGAATTGGCAGAAGTGACTCGGTCGACCCTCTAACGAGTAAACAGGGTCCCTCCAACGGAGGATCGCAAGCATAGATTTGCTGTAAAGAGTGTGATTTGCTCACATTTTTCCTCTATCTACGCAGACCAGGGCAGCTATACTTATACCCACAAGAGGCCGCCTAATATAGCCCAGATGTTGGGAGCAGAAAACGCCCCGGTCAAAATAAACCACGGATATCGAAAGGTTATGAGTGATATTGCGTGGTTTGATTTTGACATCCTCTTGACAGGACGAAATAATTCAGCGACTGGCTAAATAATAGTTATCGCAACCCCACACAATACAAATGACGCAGGCCCCTTAACTTTCGCACCCATTACCACCCTAGCGGCCGGTTGCATATCATATCATGCCAGCAGCCAGTATCCAATCATCTACCCCACTCCCGAGTAGTTTTTTTCTTTTCCCAACCAGAGCCCCAAAGCCAACGTCTTGGCAGCGATCTCCCTCTAGAGCAATACCGCCAGCCATGTTGAAGGCTCTAAGCGCCCAGACGTCTAGGAGGAGGAAAAATAGCGGTTCTAGATTTGTTAAACCTCTCGTATTCCCCTGCGCGGAATCATACTGACACCACTGAACCCAGAACTCGCCTACCTACTTGCCCCCAACGACTAAACCAGACTCCGGAGTCAGACCAATTCGGCTCCATACTCACAGGAAAGGCGAGGAACCTCATGGAACCCCCGACAAATTCGACCACCCCCTTCCATCCCATCCCATCTGATACCTTGGTGACCCACTTGCAGCCAGCTAGGAAGCCGGAAACCTTGGCTCGGCCGTCAGGGCAACGTTGGACGGGCGGACCTCGAGAGCGGGGGCTTACAGAGATTGGGGAGTTAGCACTTGCCCAACCGGCTAAGGGAACAAAGCGAAGATATCGAGTGACTAGTCGTGACAGCGCTTAACCCTTTTACGAGGAGTATTAAAATTGAAACAGCACTCATATTCCATAGAGCACGTTAGAAATAGAGTCACAAAACATACCCGAAATCCGGCTGGATCATGAGCCACGAAAAGATGTCTTTAGAGAAAACTGTAAAGCGAACACTGTAAATTTGGTCAATGACAAGAAGCTAGGACGATAGGAAGTGGAAACCAGGGCAAGAAGAAAGACGACAGTGGAGAAGAGGGGGCGGAGGGGAAACCTAAAGAACTTGAGAAAAAATCTAAAGAACTTGGGATGTCACCATTTCGGGATCGAAACTAGAGGTGGGGGGCCAAAGCCAATGACTAACTTATCCAACAATGGCTATTAAATCTGCATAAGTTAAGCTTTAACTTATTCAGTATCCTGGGAGAGCGTACTGGCAGAGCCAGAAACTGCAGGCTCTCGTGTCCCTTGGGTACCACTGAATTCAGTTCATGCCCCTAGACTCTTAAGTGCCTTCACATTAGTGGCTTCGAATCACTCAGAAAGCATCAGATGTACAGTTTGCCAAATTCCTCCTCGAAGAACGATAAGCTACGAGGCTAAAAAGGGAGGCTTGAATGTGCAGAAAGGACTTAGCACTCAGAAAGTATGGGACATTAGGACAGTCAACGGGCTCTATAGCCGGAGTTAAAAAAATCGATTATAGCAGGATTTTACCCAGTGAAGGAACGCAGGAACACTGTTGGGCAGGTTCGCTCCGAATTTATCCAGAGTTCCAACCCAGAGCAGGGCCCCCCCATATATAAATCCAGCAAAGATTTTAGTAGAGTAATAAACGAGTTCACAGATTTCCGGGCGGGCACAATATCAGTGCTCAAAACATCGCCAATTTAGTGCCAAAGCCAACTTATCGCCAACCATCCTTAATTAATCAGCAAAACTCCAAACCATGGATGTAGTCCTCCTCGAGGATTACAGTAGAACACTGGCACCTAGCCAGCTGGTATGAGCCATGAAATATTAACCACCTTAACGAAACCCCGCTTCCTTCCGGGTACCTGCAGAGAAAAACTCGCAATTTAGCTAGCTAGACGGCAGTTTGAGTTATGCCATCACAATCAGGTCTGGAATAACACTAGACAAGCCTACCCCCGTACACTTTCTCAGATGGCATTCCTCGCATCCTACCAAAGATCATCATTATTCATGGTATTATAAGTTACCAGCCGACAATCCTACCACAGCCTATGCAAGTGATGATGCCTCCTGCGATTCCCGACCTTTTCAGTGTAACATCCAGGGTAACAGTGTATGGTAACAGTCTCTTAATATTAGACGGCATTCTGATAACTAGACTCCGCAAATACAAACACAATTGTGCTCGTACGTTTAGCAGAGCAAACCTCATACATTTTTATTACTTTGGTACCGTGGAAGGAAGGAAGGAAGGAAGGGAAAGGATCATAACACTAAAGCTAAAATAATGAATGCTAGCTACGATAAAGAAACAAAACGATACCGCCCGCAATTATACGATATTACCTAAAGGAAAACCCAAGCAAACATACACCACATTCCTAAACTCACCCCAAACTGCTAACATGCGCATCAAAAATCCCGTTCCTCCATTCCCCAACCGCCTCCCCATCCACGACTTCCCCAGCCCTCTCTCCCTCTTCCTCCCAGAGCCGGACAAGACTGCCCGGGGCCCTCCTCCCCTGGAAAACCTCCTTCTCACCCTTCCCCGGGAACATTCTAACCTCAACTTCAACATCGGGATCCGGCTCCGGGCGCAGCCTAGCCATGACCGCCCTCACAAACGTAGCCAGATCCCTCGGTTGGGCAATCCTGGTAGCCCTCAACCTTTCCCTCGCAAATAATATCTCCCGATCCATAAACTCAAGTGCGGCTTGAACATTCTCCGCGATCGCACGCTCGAGCGACCTCCGCACAAGGCGCTTTAAGAGCGGCTTAAAGAGCCAGGACAGGAACGAGAATCGTGATTGTCGGAGGGTGTAGCTCAAGCTATGTATTCGGACCCGCACGCCGCGGAGCGAGAGGATGCTGGATATGCGGTCTTTGGCGATTTCCACGTCGAGGTGGAGATCCATCCCTCGTTTGTCGATTGAGAAGCTGGCTAGGCCTGTGTCTGTGAATCCCGGTATGATCAGGCCGCGGTATGTACGGAGCCAGTATCCTACATCCTCCGCGCGGAGGGTTATCCCGTCGAGCTTGATCGTCGCGAGTGAGGTTATTGATGAACAAGTTCTACAGCGACCTTTACGGATTTCCAGAACGTTTTGGGTTTCAATGCGCATTCGAGAAGGGAGGAAGGAGGTGTTGTTCATTGTCTCGCCCGGTTCTAAGATCAGGTTTTCTAGAAGGAGGTCTATGGATGGGGTTGAGACGGTTAGGCGGGGGATCGGGATGAATTGGATGGATTGAATAGCAAGGGGAAGGAAAACGTTGAAGAAGTCGGTTATTAGTTCGAGATTTGTGGGGTTGGTTGCAGAGGGGAACAAGATGCTCACGATTGTGGCCGAGGTGTGGAGGAGGTTGGAGATGTCTTTGTCGTTGAAGATTGAAGCGAAGACACGCTGGGACTGGCCGAGGGCTTCGTCGACGTCGCCTCGAAGTGTGCCATTGGTGCCGACTCCCCGGACTCTCTCGCGGATAGCGGAGATCTTTTCGTCAGCGGAGGTGATGAAGTCTGGGTCTGTAAGCAGTGCTTGAACAGAGTCCCCGACGTCCTCTATAACATTTTCGAATTCGGCGTCTCTATTAACATGGTTCATCACTCTGTCCCACCTCACCTCGAATTCGTCCCATTCCACTTTGTCACCAAAAGACCTAACCAAAACCCAGAAGGATTTGATAGCTCTATCTAGCGCTGGGTTCGGCTCGACATCTTCCTCGACTGCAGCAGCGGCAGTGCCCAAAGCCCTCGAGTAAGTCTTTGCATACCTCTTCAAAAGCGCCGACAAAAGCGATACAGACTGCGCGTAATCCGTGTTCTGTCGAAGCCTCATAACCACCATTTTCATTCTCTCAACTAGGGCATCTCTTCTCCCGGCCTTGTTCAATTCCCGGTCGGCACTAGCGACCGCTTGGGTAGCGGTCTCAACGGCGCCTTCGGCAATGACTTCGCCAACCCCTTTTACAGGAACATCCACAAAGTCCTCGCTTTCGGGTGCTGGTTCTTTGGAATTAATCGCGGCAAGCTCTCCATCACTCGGTTCCACAGTCTCAGCTACTGTCTGGGCAACGTGCGCAGACGTAGCAGCCGTATCAGCAAAAACTTGTCGGGCGATAGTCGTTAAGTCTGCCAGCAACTTCCGGAAGTCACTATTCGCGAGGAGCAAGCCGAAAACAGTATGCAGAGAGTCATAAGCTACAGGTCAGCTCAATTAGCCCCCCTATTTTTTAAAAAAAAACCCCCCGATCATGAGGGGGGAGGGAAACCCACCAACACCAACATCAGCACCCGCCTTCGCCCTCTCGGCCCTCTGCATCATATCGCCAACATCGAGCCTAATCTGAGCCCTCGTAACGCACCACAAAAACTCCTGAATCTGGTCTTCCGAATTCTTATCCCTGAGGAACTCAATAAGCTCTTCAATCAACCTCCGCATATGCCTCACGAGCCTGCGCCCATCAGCGCTCAACTGCGCGTTCGTCGGATTCAGTAAATCCACAGACAAGAGGACCCTCAAGTGGACTATTAGCTGCTCAGTGCTAGGGTAGTAACCCTTGGACAGGGCGCGGATCATCTGGTACGTGTGCAGCTTCGCTGCAGCTTCAGACTGGAGAGTCGTCGCGGCATCGTAATCCGCTAAAAGGGGGCGCGTATCCGAGTCGCGGGGGGGAGAGGAGCGGAACCAAAGCATTTTGACGGATTCATTGCGGTATCGAGGAATTTTGGAGCAGACATGGGGAAGGGCGAGGGCGGTTTTTATCTCTACTACCGGTATTCAAGGGAAGGGTTGTTGACGTCGTTGCCAAGGTGAGTCTTGATGTGATGTCATTGCTGTGGCTGGAGTAGACTAGGCTCTATTCGGGCCCCGACGGCGATCGGAGCAGCAGTGGCGCTCTAGTCAGGGAAAGGCCCGGCAAGATAGCGGCCGCCGCACACTAAATTAACAAACCACTTGACTAAAGTTGTTTCGGAACGACATGCGCCGCAACGGCAACCTTTCAAGGGCCACGGCCGCGGCCTCACTCACTCAAGAGATATTAAAATACCAGACGCTTCACCTAGTGCTAGCTAACTACTGCGATAGCCAGGCATTCAACGTAATAATATTACAGTACTTTGGGAGCAAATACACACCCATTCATCTCCCGAGAGGTGTTTTCGGATTCAAATTTGAGAAGAGTAATGTCCCCAGCCCAAGCGGTAGGAGGGGAGGGGACTACAATACTTTGGATCTCGCAAAGATCTGCAACTTTCCCAATTCTCTCTATAAATATAGATTCTCTACTCTTTCGATAACCAGTTACTAGTGTGGCATCCCCAAAAACGAGGGTTCCACAGCACAAAAATGAGTCGAGAAATGCTAAACGCAAACTCAACAAGCCTGCACTCCCTGGTGATCCCGCTCCCGGGCCCGGCCACTAGCGGCAACGAAGAACATAAATATTATGCACTCTGGAAACAGTTGTTCATCCACTCACATACGGTAGTACGGTACCAGCACTGTAAACCAACAGCTCCCCAATCCCCGGGCAGTCTGGCTCACCGCGCCTAGCACAGCAGTATAAATCCCCATGATCGGTAAGTTAGGCTTAAGTCGCTCAGGGAACCCCGAGTGACAGTAGACGACACCACACTCCTATCATACCTTATTCGAGCACGCCCAATGGAGAAGTCAACCCGGCTCACCCACCAGACAGTTGGCAGCAAGTCTCGGAATTGGTGCAAGGGCTGTATCGAGCGGCCCATCCTCACCAAGGCGTCCCCCAGACACAACCCATCGCTAACTTGGCCGCCGGTTGTAGAGCATTGTACGGTACATCCCCATTCCAAAAGCTCTCGCACCCCGGCTGGTACCGTGACAAATTTCTATACCAGATGTACTATAGCCCTTCTTATCATAGGACCGTACAAGCCTGGGTGCAGAACTTTTGGAACGAGGCTGTACAACACACTGTTGCACGTGCGGTGCCGCAGAGTAAAACCCATCCAAAAATGGTACTTGTAATCTAAGAAGGCGAACATGAGCATTTCAAGTTCGCCATCTAAACCCCTCATGAATCCCCACCAAGCTACACATTTAAGTGGCCGGGGGCCTAGAGATCTATTTTTTACTATTCACACTACTGATGGGGCCCGGGAACCCCCTGCTATGGAATCACTTGTGTAGAAGTGCTTGGAAGCCGGGTTCAAGTGCCCGGAATCTATATCGCAGACCATACCAAAAAGTATGAGACTTTACCTCAAAGAATTTCAGATCCCAGAAGTTCATAGAGGCTCCAAAACTACGACCATCGTCCTCGAACACTGACAAATTTGCTGCAATGGCCAGATACTTCACAGAGAGGAAAATAACCGGGATTGATAACTTGTAGCTGTGTTATAAACACACGAAAAACGCCATTTTTGATGTACAGTAGTACAGTGCACAATCAAGGATTGAATATATCACCGAACTACGGTCCCTAGGCAAGTGTTCGTGAAATCGCTTAGCCAGATGTCTCACATTTTCGCGAACACTTTTGCCTAGGGACTTTACATACAGGCTCCTACCACCTCCACTCTAATGCTCTATCAAAAACTCATAATGCGCAATCATAGATAATCACCCGCTTCCTTGGTGTTTTGTGCTGAAGTAAATCGAGAATTTCGTGATGCGTTTTAATGAAGAGTTTGAATACATCCCGGGTGAGAATTCTGAACTGTTGATTGACTTGATCTCCCCCTCCACCGACCACGAAAGTGGATGATAACTATATACTACATAAAGGCCAACCTCGCAGATATCCACCACATCTCGGGGCTCCATCCCTTCCAATCCGTAACACTCTTTGCTTCATCCCAAACAACCCTCAAACCACTACTCGCATCTCCTCGCATAAGTTCAGACTGCTCCTCGTTTGAGGTTATCAGGAAGCCTCTGACAACCAGTGCCACATTACAACATGTGCCTCACCACCGGAGAACAAATCGCGACTCGGACGCGCACCACACATGACCCCACCGCAATATGGACGTGGATTGCAAGGCGGCGAGAAAAGAAAAAGAAAAATGAACCAGATCGTTTAACTTTTCCCTGTCGTACTGGTAGGGGAGAAATAACCCCAATCTAAGTTTGGTCCACCCGAGCCTCTGAAACAACGCTCCCGAAAACGACCTTACCATACACTCAATTTATGCCCCATCTATTAACCCCAACAAAAACAGCCCCAGGACAACTCCAAAGACGCCACCAATAACCCACCAGATCTGTAAACGTCAGCTATCAGACACGACAACGTCTTTTGCAGGTGCGCTTTGTGGCACGGTGACAGCCTTAGGTTTGGAAGGTGTGATAGCCGGCGCTTCCAAAGAGTAAGGCGGAGGAAGATCCTTCGCAGGGGAAGGATGCGCGGCGAGGTTCGCCCCACTTTGAGTGGCAGGCTTAGAGGTTAGATTTTTGGACTCTGGTTCCTCCTCGTTGCCATTTTCGGCAGATTCGGCCTCCGAATGATCGTTATCCTCGTAGTTCCCATCGGAGTCTTGGCCTGAGCCGTCAGAAGCATCAGAAGCATCAGCATCCAACCCAGTAAAAAGAACAAATCTGTCGTTCTTAGCCTCGGCTGTGATTTGTTGTTAGCAGGCTCAAGATAGGGATGACAATTAGATACTAACTTCCTTCGTCAACCACGAAATTTTCCGCAATCTCGCAGTCCTTCAGATTGGCCTTTACACCGATGATCGCCTTTCTCCCAACCGTGCATCCTTCAAGCTTTGCTCCTTCGGCGACAGAAGCTCCATCCATGAGAACACATCCTATCAACCTCGCACCTCTTCCGATACTTACTCCGCTACCAAGAACCGAACGCTTAATATTGGCTTTTTCACCTATCGAAACTCTATCCGCGATCAAACAGTCAAAAGCACTAACACTGGCCTTGGGATCGATCGAGGCTGAAGGGTCAACTTTGACCTGAGTAGTTGCAATCTGAGGATCCGATTTGGCCAAATGAAGACAGGTGAATAAGTAAAGCTGTGTGGTGTCCACGCGGCGAATGAACAATTTTGATTGACTTGGCAAATATGCCGTGATTTCTGGAATCGGCACCTCTACCTTAGCCAACATACGAGCCTTTTTAGCTCCAGTTGTCTCGGATCCAGGCTCTACAGTGGGCTCGTTCTTAGGCTTCTCCAGCTTGCGGACCCGGTTAGTGCTCATTGAGCCGACGTCGTAGCGTTCTCCGACATCCACCTCCTCCAAATCGTCCTCCTCCTCGCTCCCAACGAGGATATCAAGGAGACCAAGTTTATCCGCAAGCCTTCGGTTTTGCCAACAGCACTTGGCCAACCAAGGCACTACATCCTCACGGAGGGACGCCATTTTCGGGTTGCCTTCGATAAATTTTAAAACCCAGTAGGGGAAAAAATAGATTCCACTGTCACGGCGTGTTGTGTAGAACTGTAATTTTGGGTGCTTCTCTAAGAGAGAACGGCGGATGGCAAACTCAGGGGGCACATCGTCTCCTTTGAGCATATGTGTTGGCATGTTGAATAACAAGTTAGAAACAGTTCCTTCCGAGCGGTATTTGGAGGTTGATTGGTTCTCTCTGGGGTGTGGTACAACCGCAATGAAATCGGTTTCTTGAAGTAAAACTTTTAGCGCAAGCAGCCCCCGAAGAGCACAATTCAAAAGACCGGGTGGCCGGCTCCCAAAGAGAAGACATACCCATTCCCTTCGTTGCGCCCTCGCCTCTAGTCTCATACCAAATACTCAATCCTCCACGTCGTCCATCATCGGCATCACCAGCCTTCTTGCTCAGCCTCGGGCGCCTTCCCATATCTGAATCAAAGCCTGCTTGCTCAATCATCCACATTTCCATAACCTTCTGAGAATCCATGGTGGTGACCAAATCACAGGGCAATACAGCAAAGTCACTATGAATCCATCCCTTCTTGTGTGCTATTCTGATTACATCGGCAGTGCCGAGATTGTCGTTTAGTGACGAGGGTGATTCAACTCGGATCTCGACCGAGGACTTTTGGGCACGGTGGGAGCGGAGATAAGATTGAATTGCGAGTTGGTGCTCAGTTAAGGTGAGAATTAAAATTGCTATCGCGGATAATCAGCAAGCGGGAGAGGCAGGAAGAATCAAAACATACTGTCGAAGCCAGCTTTATCGCACCATTCGATAGGATAGTGAAGCATAGGTTTATTGGCTATCGGTAGAAGAGCCTTTGGAAGGTCCTCAGCCCCGGTAAATGGATAGAGGGAGGTCCCGGGGCCGCAGAGAATAATGGCTTGGAAGCCGTTGGAAGGATTTGAGGGCATCCTTATGTCGTTGGATAGAATTCGCCAGATTTTTTGTGCGATGGACAATGATCTTCGCCTATGAGTGTAAGTGTGGCACGAGTTTTATGGATTTTCATTGACGGGGAAGGTATGATACCGTACACAACAATGAGGTGTGAGGATGCGCGGGGCGAACTCGAATTTGCCTGGCCAAAATTAGGTGTGTGTAACCATGGGAGAGTCAATCTTGGCTCTTTTTTTTATGGTCCAAAAAAATCAGGCCAGCCCTTGGCACATTGTACCGTATGCCGTTTGTCAGCACGACTACTGCTCGAGTATTGAACAAAACTAGGATCTAGGAAGCAATGCTGAATTGGTCGGTATACAACACCAATTGTGCTCATTTAGTTACATGAAGCTCGCAAGTGAATGCCACTTGTGAACCAAAACACACTTACATCTTACTCAGAAAGTATCCCGGTCGAAAATTATTAATTATCGAGGTCAAGCGACCACAATTGATGGAAATTCAGCGAGAATACAAATAGTATGATAGCTTGAGCGTTGACTTTGTTGAGCTCTAAACACAGTTATGCCACATAAAAAGCAAGCCCTTGGCAGAATCCGCCGTCCAGAATTGACTCTCGACCGCGGCTGCGGAGGCGGGACGCAGTCCCGGACTTCATGGTTGAGGATCACCTAAACTTGTTCCCCGCTGTAGATAAGGGTTTCTCAACCAGCCTATCGTAGAGTATGCCGACGATCCACTTTCTTTAACTTTAAGTGCCCTTGGTGAACAGAAATGTTCCTGCCAGAATTCACCTGTGAGAGCAACCTACCTCATATCTAAGAAACCCCGGCATAATTTAGTCCCTCAAGCAAGGCTGGCTTGCATCCGACGGTGCTCACGACAGCTTTTCCCGGCAGAGGGAGCTTCGGGACGCAGGGTATTTTACCCTTGTGGGGGGGGGGTGCTGCACGGCTTTCCCGGATACGGATAGCCGTTTATCGTACGGAGCAGCCAGAGCTATGGGCTTACCCAATAATACCGTTGATTTCTGTGAGAACGCAGTTGGAGGGATGGCCGGCATGCCCTCCCTCCCTCCTACAGCCCGCATACTATCCTCACAACACTCCCATTCCGCAGACTTACAACAACAACAACCATTTTCGAGAAACCCATATCAATGTCTTCCAACACAGTTCACCGCATTGACGAATCTAAAGCCCAAGAGTCCTTTGGGTCCTCCTGCATTGGTAGGGTCTATCAATACACTTGCAAAGACCTCAATATTAACCTGGGATATTTGCAGATCTAATTAGCTCTGACCTTGGTGGTCAGGTCCTCGGATTCAGTGACGAATGGTTTGCCGCTGCTAGTAACTTAATCAACCCAGCTCCTCCAATTCGCAAGCCCGGTGTGTTTGTGCCAACGGGTGCTTGGTACGACGGGTTTGTTCCCCTCCCTCCTAGCTAGAGATTCTGTAATGCTAATATTCTTGTTAATTCAAGATGGGAGACGAGAAGGCACAACAAAGCCCCTGCCGATTGGGTCATCATTAAAGTGGGTACTGTTATGAGGAAAAGCTTGAATATTATTGTATTAACTTTCAATAGCTTGGAGTCGCCAGTGGTAAAGTCCATGGTTTCGAGGTCGACACAGCTGCCTTCAACGGAAACCACGCTCCGGCAGTCACCGTTGAGGGCACCTTCCTCGACGGCAGTCATCCAGACGCAAATACAGCAGTGAGTAGATTAGTTCATCAAATTAGTTCAATCTAACACCCAACTCCTTTCCAGTGGGAAGAAATCCTCCCAATGCAGGAGTGTGGCCCTTCCCAGAGACACATCTGGAAGCTAGGCTCTCCCACTGCCAAAGCCTATTCTCACGTCCGTCTCAAAATGTTTCCCGATGGGGGTAAGCTCTTGACAGATTCCACCACAACAAATGCCGGGAGTACTAATACGCTTTTAGGAATTGCCCGCTTCCGCTTGTTTGGAACTGCAGTCCCCGTGTTCCCCAGCGATCCGGACGCGATCATTGACCTTGCTCACGTCTCCTCTGGTGGTCTGGCAATCTCCTACAGTGACCAAAACTTTGGAACAAAAGCGGCCAATCTGCTGCTTCCCGGAAGAGGTAAGGACGCAGGAAACGGTTGGGAAACCAAGCGCAGCCGTGAGCCAGGCCATGTTGACTGGGTTGTCGTCAAGCTTGTACGCCTTTCCCTTGGACCAGCCGAAACTCCTTAGTTATACTAACATGTTTTCACCACAAAAGGGGGCTCCGGGATACATTGAAGAGGTTATAGTTGATACCCTCCACTTCCGTGGAAACTATCCTCAAGCCGTTGAAATCTACACTATCAATTCCTCCGACCAACATATCGCCGGCGATGCCAATGGATGGGAACTCACCGCTCCTACGCACCCTTGTGAGGCGGATAAGGAACATGCATTCCAGTCCACCCTCCTCCAGAACATTAACGGAAAAGTGGTTACTCATGTTAAAATGGTCATCATTCCTGACGGAGGAGTGAAGCGTCTAAGAGTCTTCGGAAAGCGTGCTACATTGGCTGGTAACTAAACTTTGGGCTGTCCTCTTGGTACCCCTTAAGCTTATAACAGTGAAATGGGAGGGACCCTGTGAATGGGCAGTTTCCTCTAAAGTGCTTAACAGATCTACTTTTCCCACTGATTGATTTTTCCGTTATAATACATTTGTGCCCCGAGAAGCTGTTTTATAACCTAGTATTCGCCACTGCCTCCGTGTCAAGGATTAGCCCATCCCCTCGGAATAGCTACAGCAACCTCATCAAAAAAGTAAACAGGTACCAATTCTCGGCTCGGGGACACGAGTAGGATAGAAAATATGAGGCTGGGCCATTTTTGTGGCCCAGTAAAACAAAAGACTGTAACAACCCATCAGCCTAAATAAGTGTAAAACTAAACACACGCCAAACCTCAGCTAAAAGTGCACTCCAGAAAAACCCCCTCCCGAGTGACCCCGTATGAACAGACATTTCCACCACTACCATACTCTAATCTCCCACTAATAACCGTAGCAAGCGCCCAATCTCTATAATGCACCCACCCAGATATATGCACACTAACTGTCTGAATTAGAAACCCCCAAAGAGAAAGAAATTGTCTACGACCCCCCCCACCTAATCATCCTCGAAAAGCCCCTCGATCGCTTTATAATTGATCTTCTTGGAATAACTCCTGCGCATGAGCATGTTCTTCGCACTGTCGGCAGGGGTAGCAGCCATTTCCTTGTTGTTGCTGTCGCGGTGTTTGTTCTTCTTGCGCTTTCTGGCAGTCTTGATGATACCATTGCGGAGGTCAGTTTCCTTCTTTAGGCGTTTCACTATAATATCCATGTTAGCCATGCCATGGCAATTATGGGGAGGGGGGGAGGTTAAAAGAAAAAAAGGGAAGATCTTGCATTCTTGTTCACGCAAGTAGTCCTTGTTAAGCTCCACCCAGATCTTCTCCTTCAGGTTGCGTTCCTCTTCAGTGAGCAGGGCGTTCTGGACTTCAAGGTCGTCGTCGACGTCGTCGAGGTTGTCCGGGTCATCTGATATAGTGGAGGCGGCGCGTTCGTCGCATACTTGGCGGTCGGCCTCTCGGAGCTCTTCCATGATCGATGTGGCAGAGCCATCTAATAGAGAGGCGATCTCGGACTCGATCACTTCCTCCGCGATGACGGAGTGTTGGTCATCTTGGGCCTTTTCGACGCCTTGCGATGTGGGGGGGTCCACGATGTCGATTGGTGTTCCGGGGAGTGAGGAGATCGGGAGTGGAGAAGGGACGGGGAGTTCTGGGATCACGAAGCCGTCTGCGTCCAGTCTGAGGGGTCTATCGAGGAACGTAAGTGGTGCTGGGGCGCTGGGGGGGGCACTTGGAGTCCCGGGGGGAGCGCTGGGAGGGGCACTTGGAGGAGTCCCGGGGGGAGCGCTGGAAGCGGCACCTAGATCTACGGGAGCAGCGACAATAGTGAGATCCTGGAGATCCTCAATGACTTCTCCATCATCATTAACTTCCCTGACCCTCTTGCGCCTCTTCGAGGCTTTCGGCCCATAACTGGGTGGGTCGTGCGCTTGCTCCAACCATATATTTCTAAATTCTTCAACAGTCAAGTCTCCGCTCTTAGTACCTCTGAATTCATCCAGCCGCTTCTGGATAGTCAAGTCTGCTACTTTAACAACGTAAACTACCTCCCTAACAGAACGGCGGAAATTGTTCATGCGGGCCGCGAGGATCAATGCGGCGCCACAGATACCCGATGGCCGACGGCCTTGGACCATCCAATCGCGGGACATACGCTGAATGATACGGAGGGCATCGTTAGCGACCTTAGTCTGTTCACTGCCGAAGTCGAGATGCTTTGCGAAGCGGTAGACGTAGACTGTAGGATCTATGTGCGGTAACCGGACTTCGAGAATTTGAACGAGTTGAAGGTAGGTGTGGCCGAGTACGAAGACATTTACCTGGAGCGGTGTTAGCAGAAAGAAGCCCGTCGACTTCGAGTGGAAAACTCGCATTCAGTATGTCTGAGAAGTCAATGAGCATGTGGGAACTCTTTTCGAGACGACAGACAATGTATAGACAACAGGCGACGACGAATTGTGTTTTGCGACCTCTGTTGAAGTTGTGCGTAACGGATAGGGTGAACCATCGCTGGGCGTGATCTGCAAAATGTTCGGGGCAATTGACAGCACCGGCGAGCTCAACAATTCTGCGACGTCCTAGAAGCTCTCGTCAGTTGAGAAGAAAAAAATATTAGGAGCAACATAGGGTGTGAGTAGAATAAAAATAGGACAAACCAACCATTCTGAATTATCTGTTCCCGACTCTCAAGACTATTCCCACTCCTAAACCTTCCCCCACCCCCGCCAGCATGAGTCTGTCCCTCGGCAACATAACTCCCCTGAACTCTAGCAGCCCCACTGCTAGTCTCCCCAAAAGAAATTTCGGAAACAATAAACGAATCATTAACGACGTGGCCACAATTCGTGCAGACAAGTCTCCCGGTGGAATCATCGAAATCGGTGGGGTTCGAACTCCCACAGGACAGGCAGGTGTTCGACATAGTGACTAATTCGGACAACGGTCAGGCAAGAGTTGCAACCGCTACGGCAAGCTAGACGCGGGGCGCGCACTCCCAAAATATAGCGGGTATGTGCTTATGAAGGGACTCCGGCGCCCGGGCAACAATGGGATAAGAAAGAAATTAAAGAGAAAAAGCGTCAGTGGTGGAAATTTTAATCTAAGTTGGAGATGGGTTGTTAGAGAGAGGAAGGGCACGTGAAGCGGAGCGAAAGCTATGATACGTGGGACAGAGTCAGTGGAGGCCAGCCCTCAAGCACTATCGGAGTCCTGGCCAGTCATAGAGTGGAGATTAGATAAGCATTTCGAGATCTTGGCGGTTGAGGCTCAGAGACCTATCTCCAGGATGGGGTTGGCTCTCCCCCGCTCTACGGTATCATGGGTTTTCTTGGAGTTGGTTCTCGGGTAGGCAGTGCTCCTGCGGCTATGCTGCCCCCCAGACTTGCCACCTCAAAATCGAGTTACACTCTCGAGGGGAGAAACTCACCAACCCTAACCCTCCAAGATCCATTGGAAGCTAGAACGCGCATTAAAAAAGGGCTTCACACGATAGCCAGATAGCATATGGTAGTTAAAGTATCGGTAGATCGGATCGGATATTCTCTCGCACCGCATCTTGGTTTTCCTGAATAGGTGAAAATAAATCTCAGTTAATCCGAGTGATATCATGTGCAACAACACGCTGCGCAACTCTCAGGGTCTTCTTGGAGCCCAAAAGCCTCGGAATCTGTGCACTACGGGTGCGGCCCATATCCTAAGCAAACCGTAATACCGCGATGATGACACGGGACCACTACAGAGGCAAAAAGTAGCTATATTTCACCAACCCGAGACATTCCTTCAGTTTCGGCCTCAAGGTTAGACGGAGTAACAGGACCAGGAGACTTGGCGATGAGCCCAACGAGCCAAAGCAGTAAGGCTCACAATGGAATTTGAGTTCCCCCCCCCGGTTATCATGGTCTTTGTTCAGAATACAAAGATGATTCTACCATAATGTTCTACATATACATGAGTTTTCAATGATAAGCGCTTGCATAGGATTTTATGTTAATTTTTATGGATTTAGCACAGGAAATAGTGTTTCTCCACTTATACAGTAGCTAGGAGCAGTTATGGAGGTGCTGGTGTAGTAGCCGTCCGTTCTAGCACTCACAAATTATCAATCAGTTCGTGGAGAAGCTCTGGCTTTTTAGTGGAGGAAGCACATGTCATCACTCGTGAAAAGTACTCGGAGTGAGACTAAAACTGCTTGGTTAACATTTTATTTGAAACCATTCTAAACTATGGAATTCAAAAAAGCACTAATTTTCGCCCTTTTATTCTCGCTGGACGAGATTCGTCAGCGCTGATATGCTGCGAGCAAACACTTCCTATCTTTTAGTCGTTCGGAGTGTGTTCTGCTCGTCAATCCACCACCAACACAGACTCTCTATGATCAGCGTGCCCAGTCATCTCCTACTTCCTAGTTGCACAACATCAACTCCGAATATGAAGTTCTGCAAGCACTTTAGGTGTTTCCTCTGCGTCGGGTCCCATAGGAGCGATTGCGTAAGCGCGGACACCTTTATACCAACAGAAGCACCACCAACACCACCAACAGCATCCCGTTGTTTCATCCTGGGCCTTAGCGGAGCCGGAAAGTCCACATTTCTATGCAGGCTAAAGACAGGGAAATTCCAAGGGACGCAGCCTACAGAAGATTATGACGGTATTATACCAACCTTTCCCAACCAACCCCCCACTACTGTCCCTATGCTACAATAGCAAGCTAATAAGGAAAAAATAAATATCCAACAGTCCGGGAGGTCCCCCTCTCCAACCAAATCATGAACTTCATAGAGATAGCCAGAAGCGACCGCCGCAACTTCCGCCTTCAATTCATGCACTTGGCGCCCCTGTCTCCCATCGGGTTGCTCTTCTTCATAGACACTAGCAGACGGGATCCAGAAATAATGAAATCTTTGGAGGAACTGGTCTACGCACTAATGTACGCGAGGAGTAGGGAGTGCCGAGTGCGCTATTTAGGGATTGTCCTTAACAAGCAGGATTTACTACTCGGTGGTGATGATCGGTGGAGGGGAGGGCTTGAGGTTGTCAAAAGGATGGTGTGCGACACCATGAAGGAGCTACTCTCCCAGCAGCAGGAGAAGCAGGAAGCGCTGGAGCTAGTGGCGCCGCTACGCTGGGAGGTATTTGACCACGGGGTGAGCATGAAGACTGGCACTGGGGTTGAGCGGATCTTGAGGGGGTTGGAGCTGGGATACCGGTAATGATGGAGGAGGAAGGCGGCATTGAGGGGTGAGGGAAGCTTGCTAGGGTCGGGGGTACATGATGAAATTACGTGGTTCGGCTTTCCCTCCCCTTGCAGGAGTGGTGGTGGTCGGGGGCGTCATTAAAAACCGGAAAACACAGCCCCAGTTTTCCGGTTTTTGATGACCCCAGAGTACCGGTACCGTAGTCCGTGCGTATAGAGCGAGCGTATGATAGTCCTATCCTAGCATTACGCTGGAGTTACTCTTGTGTGTGGGTCTTTTCTCTGCTTTCTTTGTATTGCACTTGTCTGTTATTGTAGAGTAGAGCCTTGTGTTAATTGTGGAGTTCAAATCGAATGCGGACATGAGTGGAGATCACCATCCATTCAACTAGATCTTGTGTCGTTTGAAAAAGGTATCTGCAACGATGATCAGGGAGGCCAACAGAACGGATCAACAATGGCGACTCTAGAAAACACTCACGCGTGCTCTCCTCACGCTCCACAGAAAAGAGGGTGTATAAGTTGTTATCCAGGTCCTACCAATACTGGACTCCACAAGCGACCATCAGTTGGCCGGGTCCAATGACGTGTCCCAGTCCCAGATGCCGTACTGTGGGTACTACGCATCAAAAATGCCTGGATCGCAAGCGAAAGCTCGGTATAATATCAGCACTATTGCCAAGGCAGCCAGAAGGAGGGGTGTGCAATATTACATCACGCACAAGTATTTCCTTTTTTCCCTTCCCCCATCTAATTAATCCCAACGATCTCCAACTCCATCCCACGCTCCCCAGATTTTCTGTCTGGGTAGAATGGATAACCGTTGGGCTCGCACAGAGCACAGAGCACAGGCTACACAAGCGTACGCAGCCAAGAGAACTTTATATATAAAAAAGGGAGGGGCAAGAAATAAAAAATAATCGGAAATCTCTAGAAGCCCGTCGAAGCCGATATTGTTATACCCCCCCCCCAAAAAAAAAACATGGTGATGATTTTTATCGTTCTCTGATCAATATTCGGTACCAGAGTAGTGGACCAGCCAGGCTAAATTAGTGATATCAACTCGACCGATCACTACCATATCCCCAACCGTGGTAGGGATCCTGGTATGAATGATACATGTTGGTTTTTTCATGGTGGTGTTTTAAGCTAAGGCGGAGTATGATAAAATAGGTCATCTCGGTCCCGAAAGGAGGGTGCATGGAAGAAGGGAGGAGGGGGAATCGGAGTTGGAGTGCTGTTGCAAAACAAGACCCGAACACATGGCGTAGGGCGATTGATTTTAGTGGTTTGACGAGTGATAGGTAATGACGGCGGTTGTGAGAGAAGCGAGGGTGATGGCATGCCGGGATGAACGAGCCTCCTACCGGTGGTGAAGAGTAAGGGGAGTGAGTGGTGGCAGTACGAGCTGTTGCGAAATTAAGGCCAGTGCATTGTTTGGCTCGCGAAGAACGCTTGAGCGTTACCGTAGCTTGGAAAGCCAATAAGTCGAGGCGCTGGTGGAGAACTTGTGTGCGGTTCGGAAGCTTTTGATGATAGGTCTGGGGAAAACCAGGTGTTTTTCATACTGGAAATGTCGCCCTTGTAGATATTGGTGATAATACAGTATGGTAGTGAGGTGTGTGTGCGAAGGTCGACCTTTGGGGCCATTATCGAGTCCCCGGTTTGGCGGGCGGTTATCCGGTCACCCGCTGCCTGTGAAGTCCGGAGCTGCTCCGAGCACGGTAGGAAGACCCGGATTTATTCTTTAAAGTATGATACTCCTTGAACACCGGATCTTTATGTAAATTTTCCCTCGGGTCTCTCACCAGGGCATCATATTTGATCCCTGCTGGGCTGGCATTGGTACCCAATTCTCCCCGGTCCGCAAAATCTCAGAGACAGTACGGTACCCTTTCTGAACATCCGCCGTATGATAGCTCGGCTTGATTTCGAACCAGATTTCAGAGAGCAAGCAAGGAATTTAAGCACGGTTTCTTTTGCCCCGCGGGTTTGTTATCTTCAGTGCGGATTTGCGCTCCAATTGACTTTCTGGTAGTTAGCTGGTTTAGTGATGGGCGTGGGAATTATATCCATGGTAGTAAATTCAATAGCAAATAAGGTTATCCTACCGGTACTCATAAATGAAGCGGACAACCTCTTCTGCCAACTTGAGAGAAGATGGCTGTTTACTCCAATGAACCCGGCATATGCTTATATGGCGCCGGGGCCGTAGACTTGGAGCAGTTTTGTCTCATTTCCTGGTTGACAGTGTATTGAAGTATTGAGAATGATCGTGCAGCGGCAGTATGATACCGTACCTCAGTCTTAACAACCAGCACCCGCCAACCAGAGCCCCTGCCAAGAACTGACCAAAAGTTCAGATCAAGACTTCCACAATCTCTCAACTTTCTCGCCACCTGATAACCTCTCCATCAATCACGCTGATGTTTTTGGATGAGTCTGGATACTTTTTTTCTCTCTCTTTGTCTTTAACTTAACCCGTAATTCCACCGCTCGTTTATTTAAAAATCCCTTTGGCATCGATCCCTAGCAGACAGCTGCCGCCAAAATTCAATAATCCACCGGATCACTATTCGTTGGCGATTCTTAGCTACCGGTAGCTTGTCATCACCCACCCCACCTGCGAAGACGGTAGGTGATGTCATATAACTCTGCAAACTACTGGAGCAGCTCCAAGGGCTCGGATGATCCATTCGAAAAATACAAATCCCAGCGAAGCGCTCGAAGTGGGCTTCCAGGCTTCAGATCACGCAAGAAAGGTCAGGCCGCAGCGAGGCTCTTGAGGCTTGTAGCTTTCGTGTTTGTCTTTGGTGTGCTCCTGACCATCTACTGGCAGTCCAATGATGTCCATTCCGCACCCGGATCGGCCCCCCGTGTTAAACCGGCGCCTGTTGGAAGACCGCCAAAGCCGAAACCAGCCAAGGATGCAAGACAGATAGGGGTGGAGAAGGCTACGTTGGTAATGCTTGTTCGGTACTCCACTCCTGAATTGTTCGTTGCATAATTCATCCTCAGCTGATTCTTCTATTCTTTTTGGCATAGAAATTCAGAGCTCAAAGATGCCCTAGGCTCTATGAAACAGATCGAGGATCGATTTAACCGTCATTACCAGTATCCTTGGACCTTCCTTAACGATGAACCCTTTACGGAAGAATTTAAAAATCATACCACTCGGATGGCATCAGGAACCACAGAGTACGGGCTGATTCCCAAAGAGCAGTGGAGTATGCCAGATTGGATCTCCGAAGATAAGTTTCAGGAAGTCATTTCAAGAATGTCGCAGGAGCGTGTAATATACGGCGATTCTCGAACTTATCGACATATGTGTCGGTACAACTCTGGCTTTTTCTTCAGAGACAAGCTTCTAGCTAAATACGACTGGTGAGTTACATTCCGACGCGCGTGAGTCCATGCCCACACTACTCGGCATATGGCTTCCCATTTCGCCCTTTGCTGACGGACGGGTGTCCGCAGGTATTGGCGTGTGGAACCAAGCATCGGGTTCTACTGCGATATGACCTATGATCCGTTCACATTTATGCGCGAGCATAAGAAGAGATATTCATTCGTGATTACACTACCGGAGTATCTCCCGACAGTCGAAACACTGTGGAAGACAACTCAGGAATTCGCCAAGCTGCATCCAGAGCACATCGCAAAAGATAATTCATTGGGTTTCATAGCAACTGATCCCGATAAAGGGTGACACCCCCTGACTACTCCCCACTTCCTCCACATGCCACTACTACATGCCACTGACACCTCATCAGAATTCAAGAAACCGACTACAACCTGTGCCATTTCTGGTCCAATTTCGAGATTGCAGACCTCAATTTCTGGCGTGGAGAAGCATACGAGAAGTACTTTGAATTCCTTGATAAAAAGGGGGGGTTCTATTATGAGAGATGGGGTGATGCACCTGTTCACTCTATAGCCGCTGCTCTGCTCCTCCCTAAGGATCAGATTCACTTTTTCGGAGACGTCGGCTACAAGCACGTTCCATGGTACCACCCCCTTGCTTCAGATCCCTCTCCCTCCTCTCACAACCCCTACAGCAGATCTAACGGCCAGACGTTTAGGGGTCGATGTCCGTCAGATAACGAAAGCCATGACACTGCAAGGTGCATGTGTCCTTTTGATCGCAAGGAGAGCTTTGATCACAATCAGTGGAGTTGCCAAAACAAGTGGAACAAATTTCATGGTGGGTCACTCGATTTAATCTCATGAGAGCTTGGGACTGACTTTCGCATAGGACTGCCTGAAAACCCTATATTTGAATGAGCAACCCATTACTATTTTATGACTTTTTTTTTGTCTTTACAGAGCTATCCCTTCACACCAAGAAGAATTGAAGTGTATGATGGAATGGTAGCTCAAAACATTGCCCCACCCTAGGCCTAGTTCGGCGCGTCTCTTTTATGGCATAAGAGCAACCTTCATAGCAAACTTCCCACAACAAAAAGCTTTTTTGTAGGGAAAGAGGGGGGGGTGTTCAGCGGGCGTACAATGTCGTGATATTTTTTATTTCTCCTGTGTTTTCATGGAGAATATTTCTGCTGGAAAGGATTGGATTTTAGGGTTAAAGGGAAGAAAATTATTTGTCATATCATACTAGCTTTTTTTCCTAATTCCCTTTGTCAAGGTTATTACCATAGTATAGGATACGAATAACTTGGGTTTTGGCAGCTGTGGCGTCGTTTGGTTTTAGATGATGGGCGAATTTTTATCATATTCCTTACAGATAGCGCTAAGGGGACTGCCGGAAAAGTGCTCGAGCGGGGCCGTCTTCCGTAAATCTTCACCTTTATTGTGACTGTGATAACCGCCAAACGGGAATGCCTGCAAAAATCGTAATGCCTTTTTATTAGCATATCCCGTTTTTTTAGCTTCTATCGCAATAGGTTCTTGTTGGTGCCGAACACGCCTTTATTTTTATACTCTTTTTTTTTTCCTTCATAAAACGGCTTCAATTAGCGGGATTATGGGAAAGTTAAAAACGCCTACCGTACCATGCACGAGAGCAGCGACAAACCAAGAGAGAGAAAAAACGCATCCGTACCCATACCTACCACTCAAACCCCCTCCCCCACACCCCCATCAACAACGAAAAAAACCCCCTCCTTCCTCGCCGCCAGCCGCATAACGTCCCACTTCGCCTCCCCCTCCCCCTTCCTCCCTCCCACTTGAAGATCCTCCAAACGAACTACCCCCTCCCGACCGCCAACCTCATCCCGTATCCCCCTTAGCGGTTCCACCCCCTTCGTATCCACCGTCGCAAGAGCCCGCACGAAGTGCAAGTGATCGCGCAAGTCCGCCCCGTCGCTGGCACTCATGGGCAATGCCGAAAGCCGGTGTAAGTGTGCGATTGTGGCCGGTTGTATGGCTTGCTCCGTGGCTGCTACCGCGCGGGAGGAAGGGGTAGGGAGGAGGGCGCGGACGGACCAGGTGGGGGCTTTCAGGAATTTCATTTCGGTTTTTTGGGTGACGGAAGGATGGTTCGTGGGGGGGGGGGGGGGGGGGGGTGGGGGGTGGTTGATGTTGTGGGGATGGGAGGGAGGAGGAGGAGGATGGCTAGATGGTGGGTAGGTGACGGTGGGGTCATTTTGTGTCACTCGGTTGTCACTTGTTTGGCGGAGATTTTGTGTTACCGCCGTCACTTCGCCGGTAGGGCACTCAATTTCACACACTTTTGGTGCGGTGATGGGAGGGAAAGGATATCCCGTGGTTAGGTAGTCCGAATTGGAGGAATACCAGTAGGTCCACTCACAGAAAGCTGACCTAGCCAATCAACGGACTTGACCTACCTGTGGTTGAAGGTGGGCCACCGCTTGTGTTTTATCATAGGAGGTAGAACAAGAGTAGTGCCTGGAAATAGGTTGAGGGATTGCAAGGTGAAGACGAGGGCATGAAGGTGGTGTCCATCTCTACTTTGCAGTGCTGGAACTCGCTTCCGTTTATGTTCCTAAAGCGAGGTGGGCGATTATGCTGCTGAGTAGGTAGGCTGGCAGAGTACTGGTACGCTACCATAGTCCAATACCACACCGCACCTATCCAACACCGCAAACCAACTCCGAGGTCCAGCACAAAACACAATCACCACACCACAAGCGGCACTCCCACCGTTGCCCAAGATTTCCATCAATAAGATACCAAAGACAAGTCCCCCCCCCCCCACCGTATTCTATCACACTCGACAGAACCCACCCTACCCACCTTTCCCCCACCAACCCCGACACGACCACGACCACGACCACCACCCCAATGACTACAATACAGCACCAGGCCGAAGAAAAAGTAGCCGCCGCACACAACAGTGCTACACTACCGTAGAAGTTACTCCACACCTTACTAATACTAGTCGGGCTTTATCCTATAAACCATCAGCAGTGCTCGTCGTGTAATCCAAGGGCGAGGGAAAATCGGAAAAAAAATATCAGCAAGATGGTAGAAGGGAGTAAGCAGAACAGTCAATATAAATAGAAAACAATAAGCTCCGACGGACACAAACAAACACAACTTGGAGTGGATACTGTGAACTGTACCAAACAAAGCACATCATCCCTCCCACCAACAACAGAGATATCCCAAACCGGTGGGTTTTTTTTAAAAATCTATCCCCCAATCATAGGTTGGCCCTTATATTAGTTGATATCGGGAGAGCTACTTGAAACTCCCGGAAAAGATCTCCAAAGCTCTTGGGTTTAGCTTAGCGGAGAACCAATGACATCGGTTCTAATCTAGTATCAACGAACCCTTGTCTCTTTCTCTCTTTCTTTCCCTCTGGGGAAGTTTTGTTTGTTGATCAATGGAAGTATCCATACTCGAGTACAGATTCCTAATCTGCCAGCACCACCACCACCACAGCTGTGAGCTCTCCAAAAAAATAAAAAAAATAAAAAAAATCATCCATACCTAATTGCTGCCCGCAACTCACCTAGTAGGTAGGTAAGCACCACAGACACACCCCCTCGAGCTGTGGCCAAAAAGCACAATACCAACATCATTGCCCAAAAAATTGAGGTCGAACTTTGTTATGATAGTTCAGTTAGCCGCCACCACCAATATATCGAAGTAAGGTACACTGCAGCACAGCAGCTAGTACGATACCAACTGGCATGATAACGTACCGTACTCGCACATAGCATAGCATAGCACCGACATTTACCGGTAATTCATTTACTAATGCAAACCCCACCCCACCACCACCACCCGACATCACCCTCAAAACCAAACCATCCATCATTATTCGTAATCCACTGCGCGATAATAATAATAATAATAATAATAATAATAATAATAATAATAAACTACTCCAAAACCCAAGTTTCACAAATCCCGATGCTTGCTTGCTTGCTTAGAACTTGCTGTATGGTACTACCTACCGTATGATACAGCGTATGAGGGTATCGGATTAGTACCGTACCGCACACTGCAGTTGTAATATAGTAAGTAAGTAAATGAATGTACCACCGATGTCACAGTCAGGAAAGCACGGTAGGTTAATTAGCACATGCACTTCCGTGCTTTCTTTGTTCTCTCTCGCCGGTTTCAGGTATTGGACCACATGTTACAGTTGCACTGATGGTTTCACACTTCGCTGCGAGAAAGATGGAGGGAGAGGGAGAGGGAGAGGGAAGACGTCACGGAGCCTCCCGTATTTACTACGCCATGTTGCACTCGGGCAAATATATACTCGAGTATATTCATCTACGTAGGTGGGCGCTGTTACATCGGGGACGGTGCTGATAAAGAATTTTCCGAGGCTCAGGTTAGTTCGCCTTCGCCTTGGTTTTAGCTCGTCGCCCTTACTGAATTACGTTGATGCTCACCCCCTGCCGATGCCCACAGGGTTCTTTATCATAACGGTTCTATCTATCTATCTCGATTTTGCTCGAGTGCTGGTATCGTAGTTTGATTCAAGTTACCCAAGGCATCCTATCTTTACACTATCGTACGAGGACTGCACCTTCATGGTCGTTTTTCTTTTCTTTCAATCGTGGTCTCCAAATTTTGTTTTCTCTTCTGTTTCACAGTGGATTTAGGCAAAACCCTCCCTCTCTCCCCACACAATGCTTGCGTGTGTGTGCGTGCGTCAGTTTTTGCTTTTTTGTTTCTGGTTTTAGTTTTAGTTTTTTCCTTTCTCCTTGGGAGTGAGAGGGAGATAGGTCGCCCGGATAATGGCCTCTTCTTGTACTCAGTACGAGCATATCTACGCACATACATGGGCATATATACGCATGATATATTGTTCAATCTCCTGCCTTATGGGATATGTTAGAGGAAGTATATAGTACGGTGTGTGTAGGGATGGATGAATGGGGTAATGAGCGTTGTTTCTATAAGAATAGATAAATTGCAGGTGGAGGTAACGAGGGACGGTACTTGGCTTCCTATGAAATGCAAGGCGGTGCTTGCAACGTAGGATAGCGTGCTCGACTGTTGTAAGATTTGTTGTTACCAGGGCTGGGCTGGACTGTGATTCGGTTGAATGACCGAGCTTTTCTCGTTTTGGAGGGGCTTTTTTGGCATATGTTTGCGCAAGAAAAGAAAAGGGCAGGGGAATGTGAAGAAGGGAAGGCGGAGTACCGTAGAACATTACACTATCGCGCGGCACCCTGCTGCATGGATGGATGGTGGGCAGACGAGCCCATCACAAAAGCAAAAGTCCAGAATAGTATCAGAACGAGAAAAGCTTGAGGATCGACTCCAAGCCAGGTTTTACCACATCCATCTGACGTCTGAGGACTTGACTGGACTGGGGAAAGGAAGGGGTTAGAGAAAAAAGGAAAAGAAAAAGATGGCTGCTGCAGGAGCCTTTGGGAACCGTAGAGTCTGAATTTCATAACTAATCGATAAGAGGGCAGATGGGTGTGTGCGGGGATTGTTGAAAAATGAATAAAAATTCGTCCTATCAGGATACCAGACGGCCCTCCACCTGCTTCATGCACACATGTCTGTGGGAAGAAAAGAAAAGAAAAGGCATGGGAAAAAGATAGATATGAGAGATAGGTGGTGTTGTGGCGCCTCTGGCAGAGTCGATATTGCGGGGTAAAATAAAATGGAAGCTTGTCGTCGTTTCGACCACACCCTAATCTTTTTTGAGATCTTTGGCTGTGTTGATGGTGGTGGTGGTGAGGTACTCTAGAGCAGGGAGGGTGATGGTGATGGCCTTTGCGGCGGAAGAGACCCTACGGAGCTGCAGCTCCGTCTAAACGAGCTCCAGAGCTGATCAATGCTCCAGTTAAATTCCTTGAAGCAAGGGCCATTGGGTGCTGGTCATTTTTCTGGTTGCAAAGGTGAAAGAGCTATGAAAGAGCTTCCTAGCTACGTGCAAATTGATGAATCGTACCGTGAAGATCACATCTTCCATTGCCATTCCCCATGACGATATGAAGCAGCCATATTCAAGGCCTAAATGAAAGATCGACGGATGTGACGCTCGACCGATTCCCAAGTCTGCCTAAGGCTTTGGATTAGCCACCACTTCTCGTTTTTTTTCCCCGGGGTCCAGACGTCAATGTGCATATTTGGGAAAACGTACTCGAGGTCGAGTACCACTGTTTCCCAGAAGGGACACCGATTTTTTGATGAATGGAATCAACCATGCCAGTAGACACAGTGTTGGCACGAGAACACCCCAAGCGATAAACCAAAATCCTCTATCCTCCTTTTCCCCTTTGCCCAAGAGGCTTCTTAGTCCGATATCAGTGTGCCGGGATTTCGGCTGAGACCGGGCGGTTTAGGGTTTTCAGCCCAGGTACCAAAAGACCGCGAGAAGGAAAAAAATCAGTGTGGATCTGACTTTGAGGAAGCCCGTGTTTTTCCCTCGTTTCTGGAAATGCCGCTACTCAAATAGGGACGCAAGAGCTCCTGAAGTTCTACTTGATCACGAGCTCTGTCAGCCCTTCCTATCTTGCGCCGCCCAGACCCCCACCAAAAAAGCACCGCGCCGGTACCAGTACTCGTAATTTTCTGACGTTTGTAAAAACGACCGGGTCCGCATATGCTCGCGGATGCTAGATGGCCCAATGATATCGACGGTAACAACTCATAAAATGAAAACTCTGACCTAAAT
>Ga0307509_10001829_pt1 | contig 35196 bp, 24 predicted proteins | sample 10_EM_MG_FD_202245 | JGI IMG/M metagenome (GOLD analysis project Ga0307509, IMG submission 202245) | Populus trichocarpa ectomycorrhiza microbial communities from riparian zone in the Pacific Northwest, United States - 10_EM | ecosystem: Host-associated > Plants > Roots > Unclassified | place...
TCGGATATATGCTCTCCCCTATGGTGACATATACCTCGCGCATAATTATGCAAGCTATTCCCGCTAGGGTAATATTAGCTCCCACCAAAGGGGTTTGACCTCAAACTCCTTATAGTACATGTATAGCGATGAACATAAATTCCTTTTAGTACTCTACTAGGTACGGTAAAAAACCTTGCGCGTTTACTTGGCCACGGCAGGAAAACCTTTTCCCTAGTAATACTACTTAGCCCAATTTTGGCCTATCTGGATTCTCCCTATGAAATTCCTCAACCAATTCCTTAGCATGTTCTAAATGCTCCGGTGGTTCCCAGGTGTTCTCATCTTCCGAACACCCTTTCCTGTTTACAAAGTAACGCAGTTCTTCAAAAGATCTGGTACTTCCGCGAACTCTTCGTTCATAAGAGATTATTTCACTCTTTACTATTTTTTCCACCTCCCACTCAAGATCTCCATCTATATCTTCTGGGGTCATCGGTGGTTGTTCTCGGGCAGGTCGCGTAGAAGTTCGGTAAGGCTCGAGAAGCGACACATGGAATACCAGGTGTATTTTCCATCGATCCGATATTTCTAACTTGTAGGCGAGTTCACCTCTTTGTTCTAGGATTTTGAAGGGACCGTAAAGTTTTGGAGCTAACTTCTTAGAGGGGCGTTTCGTTCGGATATTTTTAGCGTTGAGCATAACCATGTCACCATTTTTAAAGTCTGGTTGTTGCTTAGCTTTTCGGTCGTAATATCATCCCATAGCTTCCCTTGTCCTTTCCAGTGATTGTCTTGCTTGTTGATGTATCGTCTGCATCCAGTGGGCATAAAGGTTTGCTCCTGGATTTTGTGCTTCTCGTTCATTTAGCCATTCGGTTTGTGGATGATATCCGTAGTTTGCGAAGAAGGGGGTCATGTCATTTACAATTGTAACCGAGTTGTTGTAGGCGTACTCGGCTAGGGGTAAGAGCTGATACCAGTCGTCCTGATCATAGTTGACAAATATTCGAAGATACCCACCCAATACTTGGTTGACTCTTTCCGTTTGTCCGTCAGTTTGGGGATGGTAAGCTGTCGAGATTTTTCTCTTAATCCCGAGTTTTGTACACAATGATTCCCAAAATTCTCCTGCAAACTTCGCATCCATATCCGAGATGATTTCCGATGGCAGCCCGTGAAGTTTCCATACTTCCTTAAGCAATGCTTCTGCCACCTCTTTAGCGGTCGCATTTTCTTGTATTCCGATAAAGTGGGCCATTTTTGTGAATCGGTCTACTACAACCATAATCTGAGTATACCCTGCTGAGTTCGGTAGCTGCGTGATAAAGTCTACCGATGTAGAGGTCCAAGCTGCATAAGGCACTTGTAGGGGACTAAGTAGCCCAAAGCGAGCATGTCTCAGGGCTTTCGCTTGTTGGCATGCCGCACAGGATCGGACATAGTCGTTTACCCAATCAGTTATCTTTTTCCAATAGAAATCTCGTATGATAATTTCCAGGGTTTTTTCTTGTCCGAAATGTCCTGCTATCTTAGAATCGTGGCAACTTTTAGCAATAAGGGTTTGCAGATCTTCGTTATCGGGGATGAATAGGCGATCCTTGTAGTAGAGTAGGCCTTCGGATATTGACCATTGCTTAGGTAGTTCCTTTTCTTCCTTCGTTAAGGTTTCCAACTCTTCCTTTCTTCGCATCCAGTTCTCGTCCTCCATTGCCGCTTCTTTAACAGATGCTAGGAAATCCTCTTCAAATTTTGTTAAGCTGGCTTTAGCGATAATTGCGTTAGATAGGAGGACTTGTCCCTTGCGTAGTATAGGGTGTTGATTAATATCGAAAGGGTCGTAGAACTGATGGTGTCCATCCGCTTGAAGGAAGCATATCGTTGGTTGAACCTCTTTTAACTCTACTCCTAGCCCGCTACTTCCAAACCCTTTCTCTGCCCTTTCCGTCACATCCAACTCTTCTACCTCCATCCAATCTTGATCATCCAACCGTTCCACAATCAGCTGAGCTATGCGGTTACCTTTCCTAACTTCATAATCTGTACTAGTGTGGTTGACGAGTAGGATCTTGACTTTCCCTCTATAATCAGCGTCAATAACCCCTGCGTCCACCGGCCCAAGCCGCCTTCGTTGCCGTCAGAAGACTCTCCCCCCCGGGGATGGGCCTCCCCCCCTTCCTGTGCTATCGATTGGCATCCTCACTGCTGTTTCCGATCCTCAGCTACGGCGCGGACACCTTTGAGCCCACAGTTCATATGACACGAAAGCTTTCGGCCTTCTAGCACAAGGTCCAGAGGTGGACCACGAACTGCTTTGCGTGCACCCCGACCGACATCCTGGCTGTGGAAGCCTGCCTCCCCCCACTGGAGCTCCTCCTCGTGTACAAGCGTCACCTGGCAGGCCTGAGAATTATCTGCTCCCCCCCCGAGATCAACCCCGCAACCGCCAGGCTCCCGGCCTCTCTCCAGACCCTGTCAAGGCGACGCCACTCCCCCGATCACAGAGTCCTTTCCCGAGGTAACCCAGGGGCCAGGCTGCCGCTCCCGTGGCTCCGGGCCAGACCCCCCGCCAAGAATAGGACCCATCTTCCGCTCAACGCCCTTGCCCACTCAATGCTCTTCCTCCTCGGCCCCGATGGCCGCGCCCCCCTTCCAGTTACCTCCCAGCACCTGCTGACAGACATTTACCCCGCTCCCCCCCCGGGCCGGTCCTACCCACAACTTAAGAGCCGCTGCAAGGCTCTCCTCATGGAAGAATGGCAACGGATAGCGCCGGACCCTGCCAGATATGCCTACCGCCCCTCGCTAAAGCCCCACCCGTTTATGGGCCTCTCCAAATTCGACGCGGGTCGCCTCCACCAGATGAGGTCTGGCAAGAGCTACCTCCGCGCCCACCCATCTTGGGACGACGACGGCCCAGCCACCTGCCCCAGCTGGGGCGAAGCCCCTGAGGACTTCGAGCACGCCATCCTCCACTGCTCAGCAAAGGAATCTGCCAGAACCCGCCACCTTCAGGGGGTTTCTGAGGTCGGTCACGATGCTCCCGTCTGGTCCTCGGCCGCCCTCCTGGGCGCGCTCACTTGTTTTATTAGGTCTACGGCCACAGCCTTCCCCCCGGGCATGTTCTCGCGCCCGACGTCCGCTGCCTCCTCCGTTTCTTCCCACTCTTCTAATGTAGTTTCTTTTGGGTACTTTATGTCCTCTCAGGAAAACTAGGTTTACGTTTTTGTTTTTCATGCTTTCCGCTGATAGAAGGAGGGTTTCCTTTGCTGTACTTGCTTTGATTTTGTGCCCGTATGTGGGCCTGGGACTGTTACGGACCCCAGCTGAAGAGATATGCTCCGGATGTTTCCTTTGTTAGTTCGTTTTGGCTTTTGGGTTTTGTTTTCGCCATACCTAGCGCTCCATGCGATTTCTTGTACCTTAACAACGAATATATGACATAAAAAAATAAAAAAAAGTAAAAAAAAATAAAAAAAACCCCTGCGTCCACCGAGATTCCCTTAGTTGCCAAACCACTCCTAGGTGCTATACGACCGTAGGTTCCCTCTGGTACTGCGATGGCTAAGCCAATCTTAACCAGGGCTCGGTTATTTGCCAGAATGTTAATGTCTTCGCTGGTGTAGAGGTCGTGTCCTGCCGCTAGCTTTGACCATTTTGTCGCAATCCGTGCGTCTTCGGAGAGTCTTTGTACCCGAATTCCCGTTTCCTTTTCCATTTGAGGCAATGCCTGTTGGAGCTGTTCCGCATTTGAATCCTATACAACGGCGATCTGGAACTTTCCGAAGTGCTTGAGTTGCAAAATTTGTTGTTCGTGATGCGTAGCTCCCTTCTCAGGGCGGTACTCCGGCCGCCTACTCAGAGCATCTGGCTTGCCTCCTTTGGTCCCGGGACAATAGACTATTTTAAAGTTAAAGCCACATAATTTTTGAGCCCACCTTATTTGTCTATGCGTCCAGACTTTCGTTGTAAGGAAATACTGGAGGTTTTGATGATCAGTATAGACTGTTACGGGCTTTTCCGTTCCTTCCAGGTAATGTCTCCATTCCATGAAGGCGACGACAGTAGCTAACAGCTCTTTATCATGAATGTCGTAATTTCGTTCGGCCGGTGAGAGTTTGCGAGAGTGGAAAGCCACAGGATGAAGCCTTTTACTGTGGAATTGTGATAAGATGCAACCAAGTGCATAGTGACTAGCATCTGTTTCGACCACGGTGTTCAAATCTGGATAGAAGTGACATAGGATAGGAGCTGAGATGAATCGACGTTTCAGGTCCTCAAAGGCTTCTTGTTGTTCTTTTCCCCGCGAAGATTTCTTGAGGTCCCCTTTTAGTAGGTTCGTAATTGGTGTGCAGATTGCTGAGAAGTTTTTTATAAAACGGCGGTAAAAATTAGCGAACCCGATAAAGATTTGGATGTCTTTAACCGAGGCAGCGGCTTTCCACGACTTAATTGATTCGATCTTTTTTTCATTCATAGTCACCCCGTCGGTTGCAACCACATATCCCAAAAAATCCACCTTTTTTACATGAAATACGCTCTTTTCCAAGGAGGTGGCCATTCGGTATTCCCTTCGTAGTTGCAAGACCTTTCGAACGAGTAATATGTGTTCTTCCACTGGCTCAGAGTAGATTAGGATATCATCAATATATACCACGACTCCCTCATCTAGGAATTCTCGCAATATCTCGTTCATAATAGTTTGAAAGGTAGCCGGTGCATTAACCAATCCAAATGGAATGACCCGATATTTGTAATGGCCATAACGGGTTCGAAAAGCTGTCTTCCACTCATCCCCTTTCCGTATTCTTATTAAATGAAAACCGTCCTTCAGGGCTAGCTTAGTAAAGATCTGAGCGTCTCGAACCTGATCTCTCAATTCCGTCATTCAGGGGATGGGGTATTTATTGTGTACCGTAACCTTGTTCAAGCCTCGGTAGTCAACGACTAACCGTAAGGGACCGTCGGGTTTTGGTACAAAAAGGATTGGGGCGCCCGCGGGTGACTTGCTCGGGGAAATCTTTCCTTGTTTGAGCACATCGTCAAGGTATTTCCGAAGAGCTTCGAGCTGTTTCTGTGATAACGGATATATCGGGCCCCAAGGTGGTTGGGTATCTGGTTTGAGATCGATGGCATGATCAAAGGTACGGCGGGGAGCAAGTTTTTCTGCCGTAGAAGGTCTGAATAGGTCCAGGTAATCGTGGTACTGATCTGGCAGGCGATCGATGATAGTAACTTTTTCCTCATCAATCCTCTCAATCCTGCCTATAACCACTGCGTTGGGATCGTTTAGCACATCTTCATCCCATTCTACCGAGATTCCTTCATCTTCAGGGAGCAGATGGGGTTGGCAGTCAGTATCATCAAAGCACCACGCATCTGGTTTGGCAATATTTTTTATTGGGTGTTCTTGATGCCACCACCCAAAAGGTATAATCATTCTATACTTTCCTGCCGGAGCTATTTCACAGGAAACAAGGGACAAGTGTTTGTTCATCCCTATTTCAGGGTAGAGAGGTTTCATAAAGTGTGATCCACCGGAAGAAATTGCTTCTCCAGTGAAACCTTGGATTTAGACGGCATCAGCCCGAGAGTGGTAAGGGATGTGAAGGTCCTTAACGAGTTGTTCGTTGATAAGGAAAATATTCGATGCAGAGTCTAACAAGACTGGGATTCGATAGCGTTTGCCGAGGATATAAATGTGTGCGTGTCCCTCAGGACAGTCATAGCGTTGAGGTTCGTTGATTATAATATCGGTGCGCTTAACGCGACGGTCAGTTTGTTGTTTACCTCTCTTAGAAGGCATTGTGGGTGTTGTATAGTTGGGTGTTTGTTACAACGCCCGCGTTGTTTCGACCAAATAGGTCTCCTCAGACAAACTTTCTATAATAAATAATCAAAATATTTTATACTTCCGGGCAACCCACTACAAGCGGTCTTTACCCCCTGCCGGGAGGTATTACCCTAGCGGGAATAGCTTACCTAATCATTAAGAGCAAGGTATATGGCTTCATAGGATGACCACAGATCCGAACCCAAGCTCCCGGAGTTATGAGCTTCACCGAGGCATCTGGAAGACGACTCGGAATACTGAATGAGAGCACGTTTCAAAATATGTTTAACTGATTGGAACGATGTTTAGAGATTACTACTTCTCTCATTTTCTAGTTGCATATGCGATTAGCTCCATAATGCTTTGATAGCTGGATATCGGAACTGATCACTCCATATTCCATACTACTATTGGTATGTAGGCATTTGGGCCGCATATTCATTTATAGTTTATCATGACGAAGAGATCGAAGACTGACTACTGGTGGAGTGGGGACACCCTCAGATGAAATAGCAGTTCGGGTGATTCTCTGAGTTGAGCTGGGCAAGTTTTCAGGGTCAAACGGTGTTCGCACTATGTTTTGACGAACTGAAATGTTAAGAAGATATTTCTTAACAAGAGAAGCGGAAGTAGCATGAACATTAGTATAAATAGAGGACTCTCTCCCGGTGGTTGAAGAATCATCAAGCAACGGAGAAGAGACCTTAACAATATAACAAGTTAAGCGAGTTATATTCTAACTCTTTGATATTTGACTACACTTTATTACTTTACCTTTATCAAACAATTACCAACGAGCCTTCCTGACTATTAATCTGTTGTCTCGAATATCCTTGGCCTAGTTAGCTCGGAATCCTACCGTGTTAGCTACCTCGTAACCGGAGGTTCCCGAAGATATAAAGCTGACTAAACGAGCCAAATCCCAACGCCAAGCAATGCAAAAATAAAACAACACACAAAAATAAACAAACGATACAGGTAAACAAAACTTATCTTTTGTGTAACGTGGTTGTCTTAGCGACTCTGTTTGTTGTTGCATAGTTTGGGTTGTTGTTGCATAAACGCGTTTTTGGTGTTTTTGAGGTTACGCGAGGTTGGGGTATAACACGTGATCAGATGATTGTATTTCTGAACCGTTCGCCATGGTCTAGTTGGTGAGATAGGGCAGGCCCACCTATCTTCACCCGTAGGGTCAGCCGTTCGAGTCCAGTCTCTGGCAAGAACAAATGTAATTTGTACTAGTGGCACTTTGGGCCCGGGAAAGCCCACGGGGTTTCACGACCCCTGATCCTTCTCCCTAGACACCCAAGTCGAAAAATGGAAAAACTGTTCCAAATTAGGAATATCCGACCCCTTCGCGGGAAAGAAAAAGTCCTTCGGGGGGCCACTTGAAAGTCCTTTCTTGGAAGGCGAAAAACCCCCGGTTCCTTCTTAGGAAGGTGCCCATCCACCGGTCCCCTTACTCCATATTCGACAGTTCCTGCAGGTGTTGTATCCCCGTATTCTGCAGCGAGAATTTTTGTAAAAGCGCCCAGACTTTGCCAAGAATTTCAGAAACGTGCCAAGGTGTAATGTGTGTGAAAAAATCTTTGTAATCACTTCCTGCTTGCCTTAAGAATAAGTGGTATGTGCTTGCTTCTCGAATCGAAGACGCGACTTGCTCGTGTCCCTGTCATTCTTAAGGACACGGTGACATCCGCCTTAGATATTTTGCGACGGGTACACCTATGACATTTCTGTATCGGATAATTCGCAGATTTGCGATGGCCTTTCTCGTCGTATTAAGTTCACCTTTGCAGGTGGTTCTTGTCGTGCTGGAGGAGGTTGGTGCACTGCGAGTGTGCTACTTCTTGGTTTAAATGGTTGTTTAGGGTTTCCCCTATTTTTGTATGCGAAGGTTGCTTCGACCAAGATTGGCTTACAGCATTTTCTCCAGGTGTCGTTGTCCATGCTACAACGAGTACAGCGTTTCTCCTTTTTTCGTTTTTCAACCACATCGTCCTTGATTCCATCGTGTGCCTTTTTCCAATCGGTATGCTCGTCCTTCGCGACAGTATTATTTTTATTTTTTGCGGTGTTATTTCTAGGAGCTTTCCATCGCGACGATCACTTTCCGTTTTTGTTGTCTGACCCTTTCCTTTCGTTTTTGGTGTTGAAACCTCTGTCAGATTCGTCTCGTTTTCGCTTAGGAGGGGGTGCGTGCGGGGTCATTAGGGATTTTGTTAATTTTCCCCTTTCCAGGAGTTCCTCCTCTTGCCTACCCACTTTTCTTAAAATTTCCATCCAGTCTTCATCAGTGGCAAATGAAAAATGTGATAGGCGTCGTAATATTTCTTGAGGGAGTTTGCTTTCGACACGGACCCTCCACGCTATTCCCAAGAGTCCTGCTTTGATGTTGATATTTTCGAGGAGGAGGAGGTATGTATCGACTTTGCCCTTATAGCTCATTCTGTCCATTTCATCCAGGGCTCGTCGCTCTTCCTCGATACCGATATATCTTTTGATAATCTCTTGTCGGAATCTCTCCCAAGTTGCATAATCGGGATCTCTAGTAAAGCCACCTATTCCTCCCATGACCTTTCGATATTTTTCCGCGAAAGGGGCTACCTTGTTTCCCTTGGTTTTACCGAGGGCGAAAACAATGCGATGAGAGTGGTTCTCCCATTGATAAGAGTTTCGATCAAAATAATCTTCACATGCGGTTAGCCAGTTTCTAATATCCTGGTTATCATCGCCTTGAAAAAAGTAAGGGGGTTCAGCCGCATTTTTTATTAATCGATTTGGTGTACTGAGTTGTTGCAAGAATTCTAATATGCCTCTCGTACGGGGAGATGTATCTCTAGGAACAGATGGTCTTCGAGCATTGCGATTGGGACGTCCGCCTCTTCTGCCCATACCATCGTTTCCTCCTTTATCGTCATCGTCGTCATGGCCACTAGGGTCTGGGTCTGGATCACTACCAATATTACTTGGCGGTGGTGGAGGTGGTTGATAATTTCCTCCGCGGTCAACTTCTTTCCCTTTGTTTTGCCGGGGAGTTGAAGCTGATCGTTTATCGGGATTAGGATTTTGCGGAGGGTTCCAAAGATTAAATTGTCACTGGTTTGAAGCTTCTGGGTCACCATCACCTGCCTCGGTAGCCAGAAGGGTAAAGCTGGGCTTTTCGTAATGGTCTATTCTATCCGTCAGGGCTTGTATTGCGTCTTGGAATTTCTGATTTTGTTTGTCCAGGAGTTCCTTTGCTGCTTGCCGGTCCCTGTAATGCTGTTCGGCGGCATTGGTTTTTTGTTGATTTAACAATTCAGCAGCACGATCTTCCTGATGTGTCACGACTCGTTGCCATTCAACGTCCTGTTTTTTGAGTTGTTCAGCAAATTGCGCTTTAAGGGTTATTACTTCAGCTTCCAATATTGTATCTCGGACCTCCGAAGATTTCGCATTTTCCTTTTGCTGAGCTTCCTGGCGGCTAAATTCTTGTGCAATAGCTATTTTTAGCCGTTCCTGTTCGTCATGTGTTGCTCCTTCGAGAGTGGCTAGTGCTTTTCTAGCATCCTGGAGTTCCTTGTCAACAATTAATTCGCCCTTTGCTAACCTTGTTTGTAATAACTGCAGGTTAGTGTATTGGGCCCTAGCATCTCCCGATAAAGCATCTAAAGCTATCAAGTTCTCGTCTTGACTTTGATTAATGGATGATGAAATGTGTTGGAATGCTAGTCTGATTTGTTGCTTAGGGAGTTCCATTTGGTTCGTAGTGTTTCTTACGCGTTGACGGGAGTTTGATCGAGACGTATTTTCTTCGACGCGAAATTGCGCACTATGGGAGCGACTCATGGGGGAATGTATGACCGATCCTGGATTTGAGGTAGTGGTCATAGCGCGAGAGGACGGGTCGAATGAGGATGCATGAGGGGTGGAAGTATCGTCATCTTCCATAGGTTGATCGGGATTAGTGATGAGTTCTGGGTGAGGAGAATTGGGGCTCACAAGGGCCATGGTAGAGGTTAGTGATCCTTTAATTTGGAAGGGGATTTCTAACTCTCCAGTATCGTCGAGCCTTTTTACGACCCTTCGCTATAGTAGGGAAAGGGTGACGAAAGGACCCTTGTGGTGTTACCCACCAATTTTGTTCTTCGGCGTCAATAAGGTTCTGAAGAACTTTTTGGTTTTGTTCCACCTGTCCGATGGGTTTCGTTGAATGAATAATAGTTTCGGGGGTAGAAGGGCGAGACAGGCCATGAGGTGGTGAAGGAGAGGAACAAGGTAATGTTATGCCTCGTTCTGACTCAGGTTCCCAATCGTCTATGGAATCCGAATCTTCGGTGATCGTGGGTTCAGGTGCGACAATGGCAGCCTGTGGTGTTTCTTCCAAGAAAAAAAAAATATAATAAAGGATAAAGCAGACGAGGATGTCTGCCAACAGAGGAGCCTTGGTGACTGAAGAATAACAATATAGTGTTACGGGGTCGCTATCGCGGTAGGATTCTGAGTTATCTAGGCCGAGGATATTCGAGACAACGGATTATAGGTCCGGAAGGCTCAAGAAGAATTTGTTCGATAAAGTAATAGAAGAATATCGTAATAACTTATAATATTGTTAAGGTCTCTTCTCCGTTGCTTGATGATGTTCTCAACCATCGGGGAGAGCCCTACTATTTATACTAATGTTCACGCTACTTTGACTTCTTTAGTAAAGAAGTATCTTTCCAAGAATTCAGTTCGTCAGAACAAAGTGCGAACACTATTTGACCCTGAATCTTGCCCAGCTTGACTCTGAGAATCTCCCGACTGCTATTTCTTCTGAGGGTGTCCCCACTCCACCAGTAGGTAGTCTTCGATCTCTTCGTCCTGATAGACTATAATGGAATATGCGGTCTAAATGCCTACATACCAATAGTATCATGAATATGGAGTGATCAAGTCCGATACTCATCTATCAATGCATAATGCATATGCATTAGTAAGAGTAGGGAACTGGTTCTCTAATCATCGTTCCAATCAGTTAGCCATATCTTGAAACGTGAACTCTTTGAGGTTCCTGAGTAGTCTCCCAGATGCCTCCGGGAAGTCCTTACTCAGGAAGCTTGGGTTCGGATATATGCTCTCCCCTATGGTGGCATATACCTCGCGCATAATTATGCAAGCTATTCCCGCTAGGGTAATATTTACCTTATTCTACTTAACTAAAGCGAGAGACATCCTATTCTGATAACTAACGATCCTCGAGAGAACTTATTGAGTGCAGCTTTCAGGCTTAACGATATTAAGTTTTACCGCTTGATTCTACTTTGAATTATCTTTATCTTTATTTTGATCCTGACTTCAACTTTGAATCTTCGGTGCAGTCGCAATGTTAGGATCCGTCTTCCTACAGAGTGCCCCCGTTACACATAGGTGTCCGAGTTTCCCGACGTATACATGGTAGCTGGGCATTGCTAACCCAAGCGTTACATAATACTGTGCCCGTAGCGCCACTATCCAACAATAAAAGCGCCTCCGCGGTCTGTCTCTTCCGATTGTCGCTTCACTCGAGCCTTACCTTCACATGGATAGACCTAGTATGTAGCGGAGGGCTTGCAAGCCTCAACCGCTTAGCGGGTCTCTGGTCGCCAAACATTGTTGGTTAGTATCAGGTATGTGGTGGTGTTTTCTAGGGATTACTGCTCAACATCGCTTGCCTTCCGACACAAGAGTGGCCACAGCGGGTTGTAAGTAGTTATCAAATGGGTACAATTACGGGGTTTCAAATAGTTTGGCGGTTTACTATCATGCCAGCATGATTTCGCTTCTTTAACCCTCCTCTAGTAAGCCTGCAGAATAACCTCAATTGCTAAGCCAAGTCCAGCCTGACCAAATCACAATGATAACCCTCATAACACTTAACCTAAGCCCAATACCATTTCCTTCCTTATGAAAACAAAGCAAGCTTTCGCAAAATCAGAAAAGAAATGAAATCAACCTAAGCACCAAAGAAAGAGGGGTAACCATCTCGAAAACCTCCGCAAGAAAGGCAATCCACACAGTCATTCCTACAGTCGATGTTGGTTTCAGCTTGTAGGTTCATTGAGGGAGGAATATGCAGTCCATATCTTCCATCTCCGTCCTTTATGCCATCTGGGGTTGGACCCGGAGTCAGTGCTACTTCAAACTAGAAGATACAGGCGGGAACTTATCTATTCTGATGCATCCGCATCCACTTCCAGTATTTGTGGACCCAATCCGCAAATTTCTACCTCAACTCGTTTAACTACTGGAGGAGGAGCCTCAATACATCTTGCTTTCGGGATCAGAGCACAGTCCAGGTGTCCTGCCTCACTAACAGTCTGCTTAGAATTAAGCTTGGCCCAGGCGACAACTAGAGTGGCAGCGGGACATTTGCGGCAGAAGTGATTCGGATTTCCACAGAGTGAGCATTGGTTCACCCCCTTGCGACGATCGATCAGAGTTTGCGTAATATCTTTATGCGCTATTGCATGCTGTGATTCTGGCGGTCGGAAAGCCCGTAGTGCTGGGTTGGTAGGTTTGGGATTTCGAGAGCCCGAACAGTTTCCCTCTTTCTTCTGCTTCTTAGTGGATGTATGCCTATTGTCGCTCTTGGAATGATGAGAGCAGTCTTTTGCCCTGACAACTATACTGTTGAAAGAAGCAACATCTTGTAGCTGGTAACCTGTATTTCTTAGAAGGTTTAAATAGTCACCCTAGTCTTCGGGGTATAGAGTCTTCATAGCCCATGCATTACGGAGATCAGTAGTCATCGCAACGCGAGCCTTCTCCTTCACATAGTCCCCACCATATTTTAACTCATTTGCGCACCGGATGAATTCATCTACGAATAGAGCCTGAGCAATCTTTCCTGGCTGCATGGATAAACAATTCCACTCCCAAAGACCGTGATCTCGATCTGAGTGCCCACCAAAACTGGATCACAAATGCTTGCGAAACCCTTCCCATGTCCGAAGAATATTATTTGCGTCAAACGGCCTCTTATCACGAATAGCTACATCCTCATTGATATAGACATGGATGCAATGGTAGTATCTTTTGGCTCTGATATGACGGAGGGGAATGACAAGGCTAATTTTATCCATCTCATGCACGAGGGATGCTCTGAAATAGTTTAGCTTAATCTCGACATCCTGTATGAAACGTTAGGTATCTTTAGGGTCACTATCAAAAAGGTCTACCCCAAGCCACTCGGGCCTCTTAGGCTTGTGAGCGGATCCCTTGCTTTTCCGTTGCCTCTTGCGAAGCTTCAGAAGTCGCCTCAAAAGTTTATTATACTTTGCCTTCCTCACCTTATCCCAGTGATCTTTACGACTGCCAAGGATTTTGAGCCGATCAAAAGGTAGGAAGTCGGAGTTGTCACTATCTGAAGAGGGATCCGAATCACCTGGGTCTCCTCTACCACTAACATTACAACCAGTAGGCGGAATTCTACCTCCCTCTCCTCTGTTACCTTCGGTATTTCTACCTTGGGTACACCTAGACCTATCATACCCACTAAACCTTGAACCTTCCTCACTATTTTCATCCATTCAATCGGAACAAGAAATTGATATAGTCGAAGATATAGGAGGTTGGTTGGTGGTATTCTGTCTGGGTGGGAATTTCTTATTGAAATCCCAACTATTGTCCAACGCTATATGCGTTGATGCATCACAATAGGGGCAACAGATCTTTTTCAACTTTGAGGGTCGTGGCTCCGGACTTGGGGAATGTACAATAGGTCCACTCTCGCTTTGTAGACAAGGTACCTGATGAGTCCAAGTGAGTTCACTTCCCTCTCCCTCGATCCTACAATCAGCAGAACAATAAGCTGTAGCTGACTGCGCCGCTGGGCCAGGAAATCCGCCCCATCCTGCATTACCCGCAGGTTTTGCTGGAGCCGCAGGCACAGTTGCCGGAGCAATGGCTGCTGGGTTGTGAGGGGTTGCTGGTAAAGGAGTTGACCTCGCAACTGCATAAGGACGTTCATTCTCTACTACAATCATAGGGGTTCTTGGCTCAACTCCCCGAAAGGCAGCTGTCAGAGGATTGGTCCTAGGGGCTGCCAGTCGTAGTGAAATGTGACCTGAACCTGCACCAATCCTCCGTTCCTTGCTAACATTCCGTCGCTCCAGTGCTTTACCTAGACAAGTAACCGTGGCCGGGGTTTGGCTTCTCAAACTGAGGGCTTGTGCAATAGTGGTTTGGAACAGGGATAGCCGTGATGCGGACTGAGCAAGCTCCTGTTGTTGCTCCCTAAATTGCTGCTGTTGGGCAGCTAGCCGCATTTGCTGTTGCATGTTTTGCGATGCAAGCTCGGTCAGAAAGGACTCATATTTTTCATTAACTATATACTCTGCCAATTCCGTGGCGTACTGAATAGGGGGTACTTGCACCAAAGGCAACAGGGGAGCTGCTCTCATTACAACATCGTTTTTGAGGTCAATGTCATGATTTTCGCGTCAGACTTGTTCGAGGGCTGCTACTCTCACTTTCAACATTTGCACGGATATGGCTTGCTAATGGAGCGCATTCTGCTGTTTCCACATTCATGCATTCGCACTATTGACCATTTCTTCTTGAATCATCAACTGTATCTCTTCGACAAAGTTTTCTAACAGACGTTGGGCCTCTTGAAAATGTTTGCCCACTTACTTCTGAAGATAGGGCTCGAATATGTCGTGAACGAAGGTTTCAAATGTGACATTGCTCTTATGCTCTTCCGGCACTCTTTGCCTTACAGTGTTATCTCGGGTCTGGGTAGCTGCCACTGGGGTCTATCCCAATCCCATGGAGTCTGCACGGGCATTGAACCTGGAGAGGTCTTGGAGACCGTGGTTTGAGCTTTGATTGCAATGGGAATGGTTCAGAGCCACTGAGGTAGACATTGTTGTTTCGACCCTATTCTTTTTGTACTAGACAAGCAACTCGTATTCAAACAATGTCAACAGTAGGCATCTGCAATCAACAATTCTGAGAACAGAGTGAAGCAAGTGCGCTTAACTATATACTGAAACGGGGGTAGTCTGTAGGAAGCTGGATCCTAAGATTGCGACTGCTCTGAAGACTCAAAGTAGACGTAAGATTTAAAATAAAGATCAAGATAATTCAAAGTAGAATCAAGCGGTAAAAAACTTAATATGGTTGAGTCTGAAAGCTTCACTCAATAGGTTCTCTCGAGGATCGTTGATTATCAGAATTGGGTGTCTCTCGCTTTAGTTAAGTAGAACAATGTAAAGCCAGAGAACACCCGTCAACCATTGTGACCTTTCGCAAGCACCCTGCTCAGCTGAGGGCTGTCCAACTTACCAGCCTAAAGTGAGCTAACACTCAGAGGTAGTCAGACTGCTTGGATATTAACTATCTCGGCAAATATGAAGCGCTCCCGGTGATGTCTCTCCAGCTACATCTGCATGAGCGAAAAGCCTTTTCCATCAGCAGTATGTCAGTGGCCGACAGACATGCCCACTGTAGAGATAATATCCATTGGGACTCACTGGCCCAGCTGTGGTTTCGTCTATACAAGCTACGCAGCCTATCGGCAAATCTACTTGGCTATACTAAGCTTCTAAACCTAACTGCATGCTCCCAAGATAAGAAATCTCCTGCTGCTTGACTGCATGGGCGCTACCCACAGCCAACCATGCGGGACCCTCTTAAATTATAACAAGACTCACACCTCTAGAGTCCACTAATAATCCATAGTAATGCTACAGTTAACAGGGTACCCTGCGACTGGTGTTGGGGTGGTTGTCCTAGTCGCCTTGCAGCTTCCCCTGTCAGCCCCAAGCCCTCCAATGTTAACTATACTACTACCCGGAAGTCAACGTATGCCTGTAGGTCGTTCCCAGGTGTTATCCAGGTGGGCCCCTAGGAGGCGGTCATTTTTCTTCTGTTTTTTCTTTTTCTTTTTTTTGTAATCATGCGTTCATTGTTTTAGGTACAAAAAGCCTCATTCAGCGCGAGCTATGGAGAAAACAAAACCTGTCAATCCAAACAAACAACAAAGGAAAGTCACGGCACCTGTAAATATCCACACTCACGGGGGGTTCTCCTCCGCGGGGCCTAAAGCCACTTGAACAGCAAGGAAAGAAAAGTCATACAACTTATACAAAAGGAAAGCCTACATAAGTCACTGGAAAGATAACCTCAACTCGCTACAAACTTCAAGCCACGGCCAAGGAAAACACCCGGAACACGGGGAGCGGTGGGTTGGGGGGAGAGAGGGGGCAAGGCGGAGAAGACGGGGGCGTGGTGGGCGGGAACATCGTTGGGAGGAAGCCCGTGGAGGTGACGCTGATGTAGGTGGCGAGCCTTTTTAGTAGAGGGAGAGAGGACCAGAGGGGGGCCTCGTGACTGACATCCGTAACGCCGTGGAGGAGACGTGCGTGGGCGCCCTGTCTAGAGGGGCATGTGAGGATGGCGTGTTCGAAAGATTCTCGTTCCAAGCCACAGTGGGGGCAGGAGGTGTCGGCCTCTGGGGCCCTCCAAGAGGGATGTGCCGCCAGGTAGCTTTTCACGGCTCTCATTTGATATATCCGACCTGGTATGAACTTGCCCAGGCCCATAAAGGGGCGAGGGTGCAGGGCCGGGGGGTGGTGGTAGTAGGCAGGGGGGGGGAAAAGTCGAGACCAGTCCTCGATGAGTGCCTCTCTAACCCTCGTCTTCAGGGCAGAGTACGTGCTCTCCATTGGTGATTGCGTGGGAAGGTTGGGCAAGACTTGAGGGACCAGGTGTGCATTGATCATAGGCATCCTGGAGAGGCCACCGGTGAAGGCGATAGTCCTGTGGGCCACTGCGTCTATAGGGAGGTGGTTCTGGAGAGAGGGGGAGGGGCGGGGGGTCTTCCAGCTCAGGGGGAGGTAGACCGACGAAAGGCCCCTAGTTCGGGCTCTTGAGCCGTCCGAGGCTCGGTATGAGGAGAGGGAGGGGAAGGAGGGGTGGAGGCGCACTATTGCCGGGTTGACGCCGGGCAGGGAGCAGACTGTCCTAAGGGCGGCCAGTCTCTGCCTCTGTGATACCAGGAGTGGGATGGGGGGCAGACAGGATTCGATGGCCAGGATGCCAATAGGGGTTGACGAGAAGCAGTTGGTGGCCCACCTCTGCACCTTGTGCCAGAAGGTGTCGAGCCTCGTGAGGGAGCCCACATTGGGCGTGAAGAGGTCCGCCCCGTACAGGAGGATGGGCCCGACGAGTGAAGTTGCCAGTCTGTGGCATAGGTAAGGGGCAAGCCCCGCCCTGGGGGGGCTAAGGCGTCTGATAAGGGCGAATGCCCCTTGAGCCAACGCCAGACGGCACGAGAAATGTGTTGATATAGACAAGGTGGGAGTGAACCAGTATCCTAACCAGCGGAGGGACTCGCGGGGGTGGAAGAGCTCCCCGTCTAATTGGATGGGCGATAGACACACTGGCGGGTGTCTTTGGCTGGGGGTTCTCCAGTGAATTAGTTCGGTTTTGAGGATGGAAAAGGATATGCCAAGTCGTGCTGCTTTGGCCTGGATTGTCCTGAAAAGCTCTTGTAGTCGGCGGATGTTTCCTCGGTAGGACAGGGAGGTGGTGGTCAGGGCGAAGTCGTCCACGTATGAAAGCATCAGTCCCTGCGGGATCCTGAAGTGGAGGGGAGAAACTTAAATAAGGAAGAGAAGGGGAGAAATGGGGGAACCTTGCGGGGCTCCAACGTTGACGAGGGCTGGGGTGCCTGGCACTCCTTGGAAAACCAGTGTGCAGCTGCGTTCTCCTAATAAGGAAGCGACCCAGGAGACTAGGTAACGGGGGATTCCACCCTCCCTAAGGATGTGGGCCCGGGTTGGGTTGTTGACGTTGTCAAAACCTGCCTTGATGTCAAGAAAGAGGGAGGACACCTTCAGGCGCAGCCTCTGCAGGGTTTTCACGTCATTCAGGAGGGTGAGGCAGGCATTGTATGTGCTCAGCCCAGGGAGGGAGCCGCATTGGTTGGGGTGAATCAGGCCCCTTGCGCGGGCTGTGAGGAGGAGCCGTGCCGCAATTATCCTTTCCAGGATTTTCGAGACTGTGCAGAGGAGGACTATAATCCTGAAAGAGGAGGGTGAATCATAGGAGGGTTTGCCCAGTTTGTCGAGGACTACTCCATTCGCACCTTTTAGAGAGACTGGGTGGTAGCCTAGGGAGACTAGTGGGGAGAGGATCTGAAAAAGGATCGAGGGGTGGATCGCATTTACCCGTTTCCAGGTTGAGTAGGGGATCCCATCAGGGCCGGGGGCCGACGAGGAGGAGCACTTAGAGAGCGCATGGGCGATCTCTTCCTTTGTGAGAGAGGGGGCCGAGCTTTGTGGTCTTGGCCTGGGGGGGGGGGAGAAGGCCGCTTTGCGAGGAAAGAAATGGCTCAGAAGGGCCTCATTCATCTGCTGCGGGGTGTCCGCCCAGGGAAGGGAAGGAAAGCGGGGGGGGCACGACCTGAGGCGAACCTCTTTGCCGTCCACAGGTTCTGGGGGGTGGCTGAGAGTAGGAAGGAGGACCAGTGTTTGTTTTTCGCAACCTTGATTGCCTTGAAATCCCTAGGAGGCGGTCAGCCTGAGGCCCCTTATATATCCTGCGAACGGCTTCTGGTCGGTTGGACGGCCACAACTCATCTAGTGTTGTAGGAGCCTTCCTATAGATCTCACTTTACTAGGAAGCACACAACTACACAGCCGTAGAGTGCTGTCGTGCCGTACCAACGCTGGGGCCGCAGGGGGGTGTTAAGAATACCCCCTGAAGGTTACAGGAGGTTCGGACCACTCCTGCTCCGTCAGTAGCCCGTTTCCTGCTATGAGAAGCGGCTCTAGGAACCTCTAAGAGCCCCACTATAGTGGGATAACTTTCCCCTAAGTCCGCAGACGACTTTGTCAGTGAAGGTAGGGTAACAGGGGTACCTCAGTAGGGTAACTCCCCAAGGTAGGCTAATCCTGTTTCCAAGGTTGGGTAACTTTACCCTTTCATTCCTGTATTGCCTTCGGGGGTCCGCATGACTATATATAATGTTGCCCCGGAGACTCGTGCAACGTGTACTCTGTGTCCTCAACTTTACGCGAACATCCCCTCTGAAGGTTACCCTGCCTAGTAGGGTAACTTTGGCCTACCTAGGTTACCCTGTCTAAACCTTTGTCACCAAGTCACTTTGCAGATGCTTGTACCAACTCATGCCTACCGGTTGTATACTAAGTATACTGGTCTATTCTCAATCTGGTTGCCACTCGGTATACTATATGGGCTTCTGTCTAGTCCGCTGTAGCTACCTATCTGTAGGGTTGTTCCACTTGTGGTCCTAATGTTCCTTGGTAGTAACCACAAGATATCCCCTTGTTGTTGGTTGGGATCAGGTTTTTGCTTCGCATCGTAATATTCCTTGTTTCTTAATTATGCTTCCGTCATTTCTGCTTGCAGTGTGTCATGTAATTGACTCATATCTTCAGGTGATGTCATCCTTCCATGAACTGGTTATCTAATCGCGTTATATTTGGGGTTGGTTCCATAGTTCTGAAAAGAAAGGTGTGTGTGCTTGGTGCTTTCCTGATCCCCGTTCTTGTAGGGGAATTCTGCTCTTGACAGGAGTTCCTTCCAATCAGCTTGCTGATAGTTGAAGTAGGCTCGCAGGTATTGTTTCAATATGGAGTTTGTCCGTTCCATTTCTCCATCGGTTTGGAGCTGGAACAGAGTACCCAGCCTCCTCTCGATTTCTAGTTTCTTTGTGGGTTCTTTCCATCGGTGTGATGTGAATATCGAACCTGGATCTGTGATCATATCTTGCGGTAGTCCATCTAGTCAGATTATTTCCTTCAGGAAGGTTTCATGGAACTGCTGCGCCTCCATATCTTTTATGCATGTTATGAAATGAGCCATTTTTGTGATTCGATCGATGGCCATAAGGACTGCATTAAATCCGTCCGATCCTTGTAGTTCTGTAATAAAGTCCATCGATATTGACTTGCATGATCAATCGGGGGCCTCGCTTAGCTTCATTTGCCCACAGGGTATGTATCAAACCACCTTTGTTCATTGACAAATGTTGCAGTTTTTGACGTATTGCTTGATTATTTCTCTCATGCCGGCCAGTAGTATTCCTCTAGATAAGTTCTGTGGTTTTAGCGGTCCCTCCATAGGCGGCCTGAAGAACATTGTGCTGTCATTGTATAAGGTTGGTCCTTATTCCTTTATTGTTAGGAATCCAAATCTTTCCTTGGTGCCAGTGGTATCCGTCTTCCCACTGGCATAGTTCTAAGGCCACATTCTTCATCTCCTTGTCTGCTTTCTCCAGTGCTTTCCTTATCGCTTGAATTCCTTTGTTGTTGGCCGATTTGTCTCTCACTTCTTCCTCATTGTTTTCTTTGAACTCCATTGTTTCCACCTCCTGGATACTTGTGTGAAAGTATTTTTCCTTTCGTAGAAGGATCTTTTCTTTTTGCATAAGTCATTTGTCCCCTTCTTGGGCATGTCTGCTTTTCTCCTGGTTAGGGCATCTGGTTTTCCTCCCTCTTTGCCTGGTTGATATTGGATTTTAAAGTCAAAGCCACTCAGGACTTTGCTCTATCGCATCTCTATGTCTGATAGTTCTTTTGTCATAATAAATCGTATCAGATTCTTGTGGTCAGTCAGGACCTTGAAGTGTTGTCCGCTTCCTTTGTGGTATCATCTCCATTTCTTGAATGCTTGAACTATTGCTAATAGTTCCTTGGCGTCTACGTCGTAGTTGAATTCGGCCGGTACCAGTGCTTTTGACTAATAGGCTATCGGTCACAATTTCCCGTCTTCGTCCTCTTACGACAATATGTCCGAGCAGACTTATTTCCATGTGTTAGTCTCAATAAGAAGTGGCCTTGTGGGTTTGAAGTATGTCAATACTGGGGTTGAACATAATTTTTGTCATAACTGGTCGAAGGCGGCCTGTTCCTTGTTACCCCATTCCGACTTGACGTCTTTCTTGGTTCTGTCATACAGCAGTTTGGCTGTCCTGCTGAACCCTTTGATGAACCGTCTGTAGAAGTTGCAAAACCCCATGAATTCCTGATTTCCTCTCTTGCTCGTAGGTGCTTTCCAATCCACTATGGCTGCTCTTTTAATCGAGTCGACTTTGACTGCTTGGTTGTTGATGATAAATCCCAGGTATTCTGTTTCTCATTGGTGAAACTCGCATTTGGATGGTTTGAGTTTTATCCCTTAACTCTGAATTACTCAAATAATAGTGGCCATTACCCTAGCGGGAATAGCTTACCTAATAATTAAGAGCGAGGTATATAGCTTCATAGGATGACCATATATCCGAACCCAAGCTCCAGGAGTTAGGAGCTTCACCGAGGCATCTGGAAGACGACTTGGAATACTAAATGAGAGCATGTTTCAAGATATCTTTAACTTCTTGGAATGAAGTTTAGAGAATACTACTCCTCTTGTTTTCTAGTTGCATATGCGTTAGCTGCATAATACTTTGATATATAGATATTGAAACTGATCACTCCATATTCCATATTACAATTGGTATGTAGGCATTTGGGCCGTATATTTATTTATAGTCTATCATGACGAAGAGATTGAAGAGTGTCTACTGGTGGAGTGGGGACACCCTCAGATGAAATAGCAGTTCGGAAGATTCTCTGAGTTGAGCTGGGCAAGTTTGCAGGGTCAAATGGTGTTCGCACTTTGTTCTGAAGAACTGAATTGTTAAGAAGATACTTCTTAACTAGAGAAGTCGAAGTAGCATGAACATTAGTATAAATAGAGGACTCTCTCCCAGTGGTTGAAGAATCATCAAGCAACGGAGAACAGACCTTAACAATATAACAAGTTAGCGAGTTATATTTTAACTCTTTGATATTTGACTATACTTTATTACTTTACCTTTTACAAACAATTACCTATGAGCCTTCCTGACTATTACCCCTTGTCTCGAATATCCTTGACCTAGTTAGCTTGGAAACCTACCGTGTTAGCTACCCCGTAACAGCAGCCACCTCTTTTTGGTACTGTTCCATGCTGTCTGTGTATATGAGGACATCGTCCATATATAATATGTAGCATATGTGGATATACGACCGCAGGATACTTTTGATCCATCTTTGGAAAGCCACCAGTGCATTGGTCAACCAGAAGGGCATGATCAGGCATTTGTAAGTGCCATATTTCGTTGTGAATGTTGTTTTCCATTCGTCTCCTTCCATTATTCTGATGTTGTGGTAGCCGTCCTTGATCTCCAGCTTCGTGTAGTATTTGGTGGTTCGTAGGGTCTCCAAGGCTTCCCCAATCAGTGGTAGGGGGTATCAGTCCTGCTTGGTGACCTAGTTGAGTGCTCTATTGTCGACACATAGGCGCAGCTTTCCGTCTTTCTTTTTGACGAACATGATAGGAGAACTTCCGTCGGAGTAGGTTTCTCGTATCAATCCTCAGCCTTTGTTATGCTTGATGTAGTTCCAGAGTTCTTCCAGTTCGTCCTGGGAGCATGTTTATATCCTTTTGACTGGTAGTCCTTGTCCTTCTTCAAGCCTGATGGCCATGTCTACTCCTAATCGATAAGGAGGTAGTCCAGTTTTTTCTTCTTCGAATACGTCCAAGTATCCGTGATATTCTTGAGGTATCATTTCCTCTAGCTTTCTTTTCTTTGGGTATTTTCTGCCTTTGATGGCTGGTTCAGTCCTGATGTTGACTGATTCGAGGCTTATGAGTTCTTCCTCTTTGTTGTATTTAAGGATTTCCGTTGTTGTATCGTGTTTTTGTTAAAACTTTCCAGAGGCTTTAGCACAGATCTCGCAGCTAGGTGCCTTTGATGTTCTAGTGCTTCCGAATCCTTGTTGACCTCTGTCGGTCTTGCCCAACTTAGGGAATTCGTACCAGTCGCTTTCAACTATTTTCTTGTTGATGAGTTGTGCGATTCAATCCTCTTTTTAGAATTGATAATCCTGGTCGCCTATGTTGGCTTGTACAACTGTGATTTTGCCGGTATAGTCAGAGTCAATCACACCGGTATTGACAGCAATCAGATGCCTGACTGCCATGACGCTTCATTGTGATATCCTTCCATAGGTTTCTCTTGGTGATATGATTGATATTCCCGTTTTGACACCTCCTTATCCGTGTGCTGGAATAGTCTACTCTTCGTTGGCATACAGGTCGTGTCCTGCCACTTGTACCAATCCTCGAGTTGGTATCCTGACTTGAGGGTCATGTCGCTTGACTTGGATCCTCGGATATTTCTTGCTTTGAGCCCCACCAAACTCCACTTTCAAGTTGACTTTACACGCCTCGTCTGCCAGTATTGCCTATACAGTCAGTAATCATTTTAAACACGATGTCATACACGGTTCGCTTTCAAAGGTGATCTTTCCGTGGCCCCAGTCAATTCGGAGACCTTGTTGCTTTACCCACATGACATCATTCGACTCATAGTTCTCACATGACTACGCACTTGCAAGTCATAGTTTTATTATAATTGGTGAATGTTTTCATGACTCATGATTGTGAGGTCATATGGCGTAATGATTTTCGCACATGACTGACATTATGAGTCCTGGGTTTCACGCATGTGACTCATTGAAGCACATGACTTTGTTTATGAGTTTTGATTGGATAACGGTATGTTGTGCAGTGACTCATAAGAGTCAACTGATGCATTTCACACTATGACGCACTATGAGCCATAGAAGTAGGTCACATGAGGTGATGAGTCACCAGGGTCAGGGTTGAGAGAAGATGGGTATAAAAGGGGCTTGGTTCCGACCAAGAGATAAGACACGAACCATCTCTCCTCCACCTCCGGCGATTGAAATCTCAACACCAGGGGAAATCATCGTCACCCTCCTCCACCAACCTCTCTTCTCCCACGATGGCTACTGCCTAGGAGTTGACGTTAAGCCATCTACCCTCCTCTCCTGAGGCACGCATGCCTCCCCTCCTTGGGGTTCTTGTTCCCGTTCATCGTTGACACCCGCTCATGAAGTTCAGTTCTCCCCCTTACCCCGCACTTGCTTTGCACCTCGCTTAGCATTTTGCACGGTCGGAAAGCTTCTCGCTTCGTTCACTGTCGGCGATATGGCGTCCGGACTCTCGGTCGAAGTAAGGCTTCGGTTCTGCTGGGCTTGTGCCTCTGATGGGGAAAGCTCCGGTTAGTAACATCAGGGTCTCGCTCGGTTTCGCTGTCGTCCCAAAAGCCCTTGCTATGGCCCGTTAGTCCGTTATGGCTAGCCCGCTCGCGATCCTTCCTCTACCCCCCTCCCGGTTCCGTCCGCTGGCACCGTACTGCCCCATGAGCTGGCACCTTACTGCTAATCCTCCCCACCAGCTGGCACCCTACTGCTCCTCACCGGCTGGCACCCTACTGCGACTCTCCGGCTGGCACCCTACTGCTCATCATCGTCGGCTGGCATCCCCTCTGCCCGGTGGCTCCGCTCACCCACCTGCCTCTCTCCCTCCTGCGATTTACTCTACGGTCGCAATCCTAGCTTAGGTCACGGTTGATGATGGTATTGTACTGCCTCCTTGGTCTCTCCTAAACGCCGACGCGTCGCCACCTTCCGGTGACTCCCGACCGTTGAGCCGCCGCCCCAACCGGATTTCACCGTACGGGTTCTTGGATTTGGCATATTGGTAATAGTAGTTGTATCTAGGCGTTTCTTTGATTCTTTTCTTAGTGTTACCTGGGGGCCTGCTGAAGGGTTTGGGTCTCTCTGCTGTACGTTTCTATGAATTGTTTTCCTACGTGTCTGAGGTTTTGTCTTAGGTACTAGGCGAGGGGGGCTTTTCCTATGGTTTCGGGGGGTTTGATTTTTCCTATGACGAGGTGAAGCGGGCGGGAAGACGTTTGATTTATAGGTTTTTGTCTCTCTATAGCTAGCGCTGCATGAGGCTGTTTGTACCTTGAAACAAATCACACATGATTACGAAAAAAAAAGAAAACGACCAAGAGATAGGCCCACGAACCATCTATCCTACACCTCCGGCGATTGAAATCTCAACACCACGGGAAATCATCGTCACTTTCCCCCACCCTCCTCTCTTCCCCCATCATGGCTACTGCCTAGGGGTTGACGTTAAGCCATCTTCCCTCCTCTCCTGAGGCACGCATGCCTCCCCTCCTTGGGGTTCTTGTTCCCGTTCATCGTTGACGCCCGCTCATGAGGTTAGGTTCTCCCCCTTACCCCGCACTTGCTTTGCACCTCGCTTAGCATTTTGCGCGGTCGGAAAGCTTCTCGCTTCATTCACGGTCGGTGATATGGCGTCCGGACTCTCGGTCGAAGTAAGGCTTCGGTTCTGCTGGGCATGTACCTCTGATGGGGAAAGCTCCGGTTAGTAACATCACGGTCCCGCTCGGTTTCGCTGTCGTCCTAAAAGCCCTTGCTATGGCCCGTTAGTCGGTTGTGGCTAGCCCGCTCGCGATCCTTCCTCTACCCCCCTCCCGGTTCCGTCCGCTCGCACCGTACTGCCCCTTAAGATGGCACCTTACTGTTAAAAACTCCTCCCCAGGCTGGCACCCTACTGCTCCCCCCCCTCCGGCTGGCACCCTACTGCTACTCACCGGCTGGCACCCTACTGCTCATCGTCGTTGGCTGGCACCCCCTCTGCCCGGTGGCCCCGCTCGCCGTCTACCCCTCCGATCGGATGGCTCCTCCTCGGTTACGCCTAGTTGTGGTATAGCACTGCCTCCGTGGCTATAGTCAAACGCCTTGGATTGATGTAATGACCTGCCTGACCGTACATCATGGTTTCGGTGGGCCCTCTACTAGAGTTTTCCTATGTCGCCGATCATCAATCCTCTCCATCAGGCCCCGAAAGGGCCTTAGCGCAGCCGTCGGTTCTTTTGTTTTGGGTAGCCTGCGGAAGGGTTTGGGTCTCTCTACCTGTATGTTTCTATGTATTGTTTCCTTACGTGTCTGGGGTATATTATCTTAGGCCCTAGGCGGGGGAGACTTTTCCTATGGACTCGGGGTGTTTGATTTTTCCCATGAAGAGGTGAAGCGGGCGGTGGGTTTGCATTTATAGGTTTTTTTCTCTTCATGGCTAGCCCTGCATAAGGCTTTTTGTACCTAGAAACAAATAACGCATGATTATAAAAAAAGAAAAAAAAGAAAAAAAAAACCGACCAAGAGATAAGACACGAACCATCTCTCCTCCACCTCCGGCGATTGAAATCTCAACAGCACGGGAAATCATCGTCACTTTCCCCCACCCACCTCTCTTCCCCCATCATGGCCACTGCTTATGAGTTGACGTTAAACCATCTTTCCTCCTCTCCTGAGGCAGGCATGCCTCCCCTCCTTGGGGTTCTTGTTCCCGTTAGAGTTCCTTACGGGGCGGACGGGGCACCGAAAAACGTGGGTCGCCGGCCCTTTTCCCCGCCCCGCCCTGCTCAATGGCCTGGGGCGGGGTGTGTTTTTCGGCATTCCCTACCCCTGTCCCCGCTCAGGCCCCTGCCCCACCCATACCCCAGACGGGTCCCCGTTAAAAATAGGTGGTAACAAACAGGGCCCCGTCCAGGGAATGAGTGCGGGTAGGCCCCGGACGGAGGCAGGGCGGGGATTATGGGAAAAATACCCCCCGGCCCGTGTAAGGGCGGGGCCTGGCGAGTGAAAACCCGCACCGCCCCGCCCCGTAACGAACACTAGTGCCCGTTCATCGTTGACACCCGCCCCTGAAGTTCGGTTCTCCCCCTTACCCCGCACTTGCTTTGCACCTCGCTTAGCATTTTGCTCGGTCGGAAAGCTTCTCGCTTCGTTCACGGTCGGCGATATGGCGTCCGGACTCTCAGTCGAAGTAAGGCTTCGGTTCTGCTGGGCTTGTACCTCTGATGGAGAAAGCTTCGGTTAGTAACATCACGGTCTGGCTCGGTTTCACTGTCATCCCAAAAGCCCTTGCTATGGCCCGTTAGTCGGTTGTGACTAGCCCGCTCGCGATCCTTCCTCTACCCCCCTCCCGCTTCCGTCCGCTGGCACCGTACTGCCCCATAAGCTGGCAGCTTACTGCTAAAAATCCTCCCCCGGCTGGCACCCTACTGCTCCCCTCTGGCTGGCACCCTACTGCTACTCACCGGCTGGCACCCTACTGCTCATCATCGTTGACTGGCATCCCCTCTGCCCAGTGGCCGCGCTCGCCCACTTACCTCTCTCCCTCCTGCGATTTACTCTACGGTCGCAAACCTCGCTTAGGTTATGGTTGATCATGGTATTGCACTACCCCCTTGGTCTCTCCTAAACGCCAACACGTCGCCATCTTCTGGTCAGTCCCGACCGTGAACCGGCCTGCCCCTTACGGCGACTAGCCGCGGGGCCTTTTGGTTAGGCATATTGGCAATAGTAGTTACATCTCGTTATTCCTTTGATTCTTTTCTTAATGTTACCAGGGGGCCTGCTGAAGGGTTTGGGTCTCTCTCCTGTATGTTTCTATGAGTAGTTTCCCTACGTGTCTGAGGTGTGAGTCTTAGGTGCTAGGCGGGGAAGGTTCTTCTATGGTCTCGGGGGGTTTCATTTTTCCTATGATGAGGTGAAGCGGGCGGTTGTTATTGGGCTTATAGGTTTTTTTCTCTTCTTAGCTAGCGCTGCATAAGGCTTTTTGTACCTAAAACAAATAACGCATGATTACAAAAAAAAGGAAAAAAACAACAACCAAGAGATAAGTTGAGTTGTTCAAAGAAGCGACCACCTACCCCTCAATAGTCCTTTTGCAGGATCCGCCTGTCAACAAGGTTCACCTTCCTTCCTATAATAGTTTCAAGTCCTTCTTGCCTCCGGTTAGGAAGCCACGTGTGGCTGCCTACGTTCATATGTCTTTTCTTTCCAACTATACCGTGCTCCCCAGGTTTATAGGGGTAAACGATGTCCTCGCCCTCGATATATCCTCCAATGAGCCTCTTTTTGGCACCGGTTTCCACTCCTTCAGGGTTATTAACGCCTACTCCACCAACACTGCTAACCACACGGTTCACATCGTCTTGCCAGAAGTTCTCTTTCCCGACCTTGGGTTTCCCCTCCTTGTTGTTGGGGACCTCAACATCCACAACCCCCTCTCGGACCCTCTACGACAGTTCTCACCACGCGAGATCTTGTCCTCGACTCCTTATTTCGAGAAAGCAGCAGAGGCCGGTTTCGCCCTCCTCAATCCCCCGGGTGAGTACACGAGGTTTCCCCTAGTAGGGAAAGCTCGCCCCTCGGTCATAGACCTCGCCTTTGCAAACCCCTCCCTCCTCCCTCTGGTAAAGAGCTGGGAGGCCTCCCTCCCCTCAACCGGATCAGACCACATACCAATAACAATCACTCCAGCCACACCCTCCTTGAATCAGAAGCCCCCACGACCGCGATGGGAAGACACGGACTGGGAGACCCTGGACCCGATCATTAAGGGTTTCAAGGTCCCGGCCGCCCCCTCATGCCCTACGACCCCAAAGCTAGACGAGTGGATGTCAGAATCGCTCTACCGTCTAGTATCTCTCCTCAAAGAGCACACGCCGGTGTCCAGACCCTCCTATCACTCCAAACCTTGGTGGACGCCCCACCTGACAGTCCTCCGTCGCGAATATCATAAGGCCGCCAGATCGGCCAGAAAGCACGCCACTCCACACATGCGGGAAGTTGCCGGCACCTCCAAAGCGGGGTACTTTAAGGCAATCAAGGCCGCCAAGAACAAACACTGGTTCTCTTTTCTGCTGACCGCCACCCCCCAGAGCCTTTGGACGGCCAAGAGGTTTGCCTACGGGCGTGCCCAGCCGCACTTCCCTTCACTCCCGGTGGCCGAGACCCGACAGCAAATGAACAATGTCCTTCTTGACCACTTCTTCCCCCCTAAGGAACCCTTCTCCCCGCCACCTAGGCTTAGGCCGCACAAGTCGGTACCCCCTCTAACAACAGAAGAGATAGCCGAGGCTCTCTCCAAGTGCTCTCCGACTTCAGCCCCGGGTCCGGACGGGATACCCTACTCTACCTGGAAACAGGTTAACAAAATCAACCCGTCAATCCTCCTCCAAATACTTGCCCCGCTGGTCCTCCTGGTGTATTACCCCGCCTCGCTAAAAGGTTCGAACGGCGTGGTGCTTGACAAGCCAGGAAAGACCTCCTATGAATCACCCTCCCCCTTCAGGATAATCGTCCTGATTCGCACGTTCTCAAAAATCCTGGAAAGGATTATAGCAGCCCGCCTACTCACAGCAGCCCGGCTTAGAGGGCTGTTGCACCCCAACCAATGCGGTTCGCTCCCTGGGCTCAGTACCTACGATGCGTGCCTTACCCTCACCAACGACGTCAAAACCCTGCAGAGGCCTCGCCTTAAGGTCTCCTCCCTGTTTTTGGATATAAAGGCAGGGTTCGACAACGTCGACAACAACACTTTGGCCCGGATCCTAAGGGAAGGCGGGATACCCCTCTATCTGGTCTCCAGTGTTTCGTCCTTCCTAGGGGAACGAAGCTGCACCTTAATCTTCCAAGGGGCCTCAGGGACCCCGGCCCCTGTCAATGTTGGTGTCCCCCAAGGCTCCCCGATCTCCCCGCTCCTCTTTCTTCTCTACGTGGCACCACTGCACTTCAGGATCCCTCGGGTCCTGATTATCTCATATGTGGACGACTTCGCCCTTACAGTAGCATCCCTCTCCTACCATGGCAACATCCGACGGCTCCAGGAGCTCTTCGATAAGCTGGAAAGAAAGGCGTCCCGCCTGGGCGTCTCTTTTTCCGTCGCTAAGACAGAGCTGATACACTGGAGGACCCCCAGCCAGAGGTACTCGCCGAAGTGTCTCACCTATTCAAATTAAAGGGGCATTGTTTCACCACAGCAACTCCGGTAGGTGGCTCGGGTACTGGTTCACTCCAGCCCTTGACCCTGCTGCACATTTCTCGCGTCGCCAGGGAGCATTCGCCCTCATACAACGACTCAGTCCGCCCGGAGCAGGCCTCCCCCCTACCTATGCCACAGATTGGCCACATCATTGGTTGCCCCCATCCTACTCTATAGCGCGGATCTGTTCACACTCCGCGTGGGAACAACAACCCACCTCAATATATTCTGGTGCAAGGTCCAAAGGTGGACCACAAACTGCTTCTCAGCCACGCCCACCGGGATGCTTTCAGTGGAGTCGTGCCTCCCACCCGTTTCTCTCCTGATCACCAACCGGCAAAGGCTGGCGGCGCTCAGGGTTGTCTGCTCCCCTCCTAGTGTGAACCCTGCAACGGCTCGCCTTCACCCCTCCTTCCCTTCACTCTCGGTGCACCGGGCGCCTGACTCCTCACAGGCCATAACCAGGGACCTATCGTCCGTCTACCTCCCATTACCCTGGAAGACGCCCCGCCCTGTCCCCCCGATAAGGAACCGCCTGCCGGTGGACGCGGTGGCTCACCGAACGATACCCTTCACCCTCAGTCTGTCTAGGATGCCGATGATCAACTCCCACCTTGTCTGCCCGACCCCCACACTCCCGCCCCAATCCTTGATGGACAACACCTATTCCGCCCTAAAGAAGAGGGTAAGAGAAACACTCCTCACGGAGTGGGCCTCCCTTTTCCCGACTCCGGGGTACTATCTCCACCCTCCCGCCCTGTCTCCGAGGCCTTTCATTGGCTTGGGCAAATTCGTTGCCCGGAGAATCCACCAAATGAGAGCCAGAAAGAGTTACCTGGCCACCCACCCGACTTTGAGGTCCCCCGACGCCGACACCTCCTGCCCCCGCTGCGGCTTGGAACCTGAAACCTTCAAGCACGCCATCCTATCCTGCCCCTCGAGACAGCACAGCAGGTCGCGCCTCCTCCACTGCGTTACCGACGTGGGTCACGAAGCCCCACTCTGGACATCCCTCCCCCTACTCAAAAGACTCGCCACCTTCATAGGCGTCACCTCCACGGGATTTCCCCCCACGATGTTCCCGCCCACCACCCCCCTCTCTTCCCCCCCATTCTCTCTTTCTCACGCCAGGATGCCCCCCCGGTCTTTCGTGTTTTTTCTTTAGCCGAGGTTTAGGGTCGCTGGACTTGCTCTCCTTTGTCTTATGTAGGCTCTCCTTTTTAGACGACTAAATTGTTAGTTTGTACTTTCCTTGTTTGATGCGGCCGATGGCCTGGCGGAGGAGAAACCTGCGCATTAGTGGATATTTACTGGTGCCGTAACTTTCTTTTGTTATTTGTTTGGATTTATAGGTTTTGTTCGCTCTATAGCTAGTATTGCACAAGGCTTTTTGTACCTTAAAACAATGAACGCATGATTACAAAAAAGAAAAAAAAGAAAAAGAAAAAGAACGACCAAGATATAAGACACGAACCATCTCTCCTTCACCTCCGGCGATTGAAATCTCAACACCACGGGAAATCAGGGTCACTTTCCCCCACCCACCTCTCTTCTCCCACGATGGCTACAGCCTAGGAGTTGACGTTAAGCCATCTTCCCTCCTCTTCTGAGGCCCTTTCGCCTCCCCTCCTTGGGGTTGTCATTCCTGTTCATTCTTGACATGCTCATGAAGTTCGGTTCTCCCCATTACCCAGCACTTGCTTTGCACCTCGCGTAGCATTTGGCACGGGCGGAAAGCTTCTCGCTTCGTTCACAGTCGGCGTTACGGTGTCGGACTCTCGGTCAAAGTAGCCCTCGGCTTGCTGGGCTTGTACCTCTGGTGGAGAAAGCCTCGGTTAGTAACATCACCATCCTGTCCCAGTATCGTCGTCGTCCTAACAGCCCTGGCTATGGCCCGTTTGTTGGTTGTGGCTAGCTCGCTCACGATCCTTCCTCCTCCCCCCTCCCGGTTCTGTCCGCTGGCACCGTACTGTCCCCTTAGCTAGCAACTTACTGCTTACCTCCCCCCCGGCTGGCACCCCACTGCTACTCACCGGCTGGCACCCTACTGCTACTCACCGGCTGGCACCCTACTGCTACTCACCGGCTGGCACCCTACTGCCCGGTGGCTCTGCTCGCCTCTCTATACACTCCAATCGACGCGCTCCTCCTCGGTTACACCCGGTTGTAGTATTGCACTGCCTCAGTGGCTGCCGCCAACCTCTTAGTCGAACAATGTAATTACCGGCGCGACCGTTGTCTACGGTTACGATGTCGGCCCACATTCCAGTTGTTTTTCTCTAACGCGCGATCACTATCCTCTCCCTCAGGCCCGCGTTTCGAGGCCTGAGCGAAACTTTCTTTTGTTCTGGGTAGCCTGCCGAAGGGTTTGGGTCTCTCTACCGGTACATTTCTATGAATTGTTTCCTTACGTGTCTGGGGTATAAGTATCTTAGGTGCTAGGCGAGGAGGGCTTTTCCTATGGTTTCGGAGTGTTTGATTTTTCCTATGAGGAGGTGAAGCGGGCGGTTGTTGTGACTTATATGTTTTTTTCTCTTCATTGCTCGCGCTGCATAAGGCTTTTTGCACCTAAAACAAATAACGCATAATATCAAAAAGAAAAAAAGAAAAAAAAACCAACCAAGAGATAGGACGGCTTGGGTATTGGTTCACTCCCGCCCTGGACTTTTCGGCCCACGTCTCACACCGCCTGGCCCTCACCCATGGTGGTTTTGCCCTGATCAGACGCCTCAGCGGCCCCCCAGGGGCTGGCCTCGCCCCATACCTATGCCACAGACTGGCCACTTCCTTGATTGCCCCCATATTACTTTACGGGGCCAACCTCTTCACGCCCAGCACAGGCACCATGGCCTGCCTAAACTCCTTTTCGCACAAGGTCTAGAGATGGACCACGAACTGCTTCTCAGCGACACCCACCAGAATCCTCTTAGTGGAATCCTGCCTCCCCCCGATCCCCCTCCTAGTCACGCACAAGCAGAGACTTGCGGCTCTTAGGATCATGTGCTTCTGCCCAGCTTGAACCCAGCCCCAGCTCGCCTTCACCCCTCCTTCCCCTCCCTCTCCACCTACCAGGCTCAGGACTCCTCAAAGGCCCTGACCAAGTGGCTGACATCCGTATACCTCCCCTTCAACTGGAAAACACCGCGCCCCGTCCCTCGCATGAGGAACCACCTCCCGGTAGACGCTGTGGCCCACAGCACCATACCCTTCACCCATGGGCTGTCTAGAATGCCCATGATAAACTCACACCTGGTCTCCCTGGCCCTGGCCACCCCCACCGAGTCCCTGATGGACAACAGGTACTCTTCCCTGAAAAAAAGAATAAGGGAGGCCCTTCTCGATGAGTGGGCTCGCCTCTTTCCAACACCAGGTTACTACCACCACCTCCCGCCCTCAACCCCCGGCCCTTCATAGGCATGAACAAGTTCATAGCTGGGCGAATCCATCATATCAGGGCCCGGAAAAGCTACCTGGCCGGCCACCCCACTTGGAAGTACCCGCAGCCGCCACCTCCTGCTCGGACTGCCGTTTGAAACCAGAAACCTTCGAACACCCTATCTTCTCCTGTCCCTCTACGCAACAAGCCAGATCACGCCTCCTCCACGGCGTTACGGGCGTTGGCCACCAGGACCCAATCTGGACCTCCTTCCCCCTCATCAATTGTCTCGCGAACTTCATTAGTGTAAGCTCCACGGGCTTCCCTCCGACGATGTTCCCGCCTACCTCCCCCCCTCCTCCCCCCTAGTTCAACTCTCACCCCCCACAGTGCCCGCCCTGGTTTTTCGTGTTTTTTTGTTGGCTGAGGTTTAGGGCGTTTTGGGTTTAAATCTTTCCTACATTTATACTTTCCTTGCTATACGACTAAATTGTTAGTGCGTACTTTCCCTTTTTATGTGGCCGACGGCCCGGCGTAGGAGAAACCTTTGCGATAGTGGATTCCTTTTGGCGCCGTAACTTTCCTTTATTTATGTTTTTTGATTTATAGGTTTTGTTCTCTCCATAGCTAGCGCTGCATGAGGCTTTTTGTACCTAAAAAACAATGAAAGCATGATTACAAAAAAAACCCCGACCAAGAGATAGGACACAAACCATCTGCTCTCCACCTCCAGTGATTGAAATCTCAATACCACGAGAAATCATCGTCACTTTTCCCCACCCACCTCTCTTCTCCCACGATGGCTACAGCCTAGGAGTTGACGTTAAGCTATCTTCTCTCCTCTTTTGGGACCTGTCGGCCTCCCCTCCTTGGGGTTCTTGTTCCCGTTCATCGTTGACACGCTCATGAAGTTCGCTTCTCCCCCTTACACCGTACTTGCTTTGCACCTCGCTTAGCATTTTGCACGGTGGGACAGCTTCTCGCTTCGTTCACGGTCGGCGTTACGTGCCGGACTCTCGGTCGAAGTAGGCCTCGGCTTGCTGGGCTTGTCCCTCTGATAGGAACTCGAAAGCCTGAGTTAGTAACATCTCGGTCAGGCCTCGGTTTTGTCGTTTTCCCAAAAGCCCTTGCTATGGCCTGTTTGTCAGTTGTGGCTAGCCCATTCGCGATCCTCCCTTCCTCCTCCTCCCGGTTCTGTCCGCTTGCACCGTTACTCCTACAGGAGCTGGCACCTTACTGCCTCATAATCCTCCCTGATCGTCTGTCCTCTCCTTGGTTACGCCCAGTCGTGGTATTGCACTACCTCCGTGCCTGGTGTCCAACGCCTTGCATCAATGTAATTACCGGCGCGACCATACGTCTATGGTTACAAATGTTGACCCACAAGTCCAGTGGTTTTCCCTCGTCTTGATGATCACCTATCTTCAATGCCACTGCCGTGGTTTTCATTTTTGTTTCTTTTGTTTTAGGGAAGCCTGCGGCAGGGTTTGGGTCTCTCTCCTGTACGTCTCTATGAATTGTGTCCTTACATGTCTGAGGTATTATTGTCTTAGGTGCTAGGCGAGGGGGATTTTTCCTATGGATTCGGGGTATTTGATTTTTCTCATGAAGAGATAAAGGGGGCGGTTGTTTGGGATTAAGGTTTTGTTCATGCCATAGCTCACACTGCATGCGAGTTCTTGTACCTAACAACGAATATATGATAAAAATATATATATATATATATAAAACCGACCAAGAGATAGGATCTTCACGCAACCATCTAAGTACTTTTCTATACTTGAGTTGCAATATCATCACTCTTTACTCTCTTTACATACACTCCTCCTCTACGAAAGTCTGCACTCTAAGGACCCGGAGACTATTGTGATAGTCTTGATGGGTAAGCCTGAACATAGAACTACTGGGATAGTTCTATCAAACACGTCAATCTACTCATCATACTATCAAACGAGATAGTATCCTTTGACGAGTCCCTCAAAGACAACCAAGCCATTTCCGTACTATCTGAAAAGATAGTATTCCCCGACTCATTGATACAAGAAGACAAGACTTGATTATGCAGGAGACGACTGTCGTTGCCTGTTGCATACGTGCTCAACAATAGAATTGTTACAGACTGATTGGCCAATGACAAAAGACTAGTGTGGTGCACGAGCCGAGCGGACTCGAGCCAGACTCGAGCCGAGCGGGCTCGAGCCCTTCGAGCCCGGGGGTGCCTCGAGCCCAGTGGACTCGAGCCCAGGGGTCACTAGGCTCGAGCCTCTTG
>Ga0307509_10001830_pt1 | contig 35196 bp, 49 predicted proteins | sample 10_EM_MG_FD_202245 | JGI IMG/M metagenome (GOLD analysis project Ga0307509, IMG submission 202245) | Populus trichocarpa ectomycorrhiza microbial communities from riparian zone in the Pacific Northwest, United States - 10_EM | ecosystem: Host-associated > Plants > Roots > Unclassified | place...
AATATCAAAGAAGCTGGGTTGGACAGATTCTGATTGGCGAATCTCGGGCATATGTATCTCTTCCGATCACATCGAAGAGCAGAGTTGCAGTTTGGGGATGACCGCCTCGTTTAATCATGTTTTCCCACGGTCCATACAAGCAAACGGAACGAACATTTCTTCAGCTCAACCGTTGAAGCATCACAACCTTTGAACTTTGAAGCTTTGCATACGAAGCAACCTTTTTTTTTTTAACAACGTCTGGTTCTCCATTTCCCATTTGTGCTCCAGGTACCCGCAAAAGAACGCTATTTGCAATTCATACTTAGCCTCAAAGCGGCTCAACCGTTGCATACATTTGGAACATTCCTTGCAAGGTCATTCACCTCCATGTCAGACAAGAAACCCGCAGAATCGAAGATCTGGGAACTAGAACCTGAGTCGGAATTCAGATTTGAACTTGATCCTGGGCAATCTCTCGCAATCAAGGTACGTCTTGTCTACTCCCAAGGACGTTCTAGATATGTTGAAATCCACTTCGTTAGCTTGTCCAGGGCAGGGCTGAAATTTTCGGCTTCGAGCTAGCTGAAGGGAAGCAACACCTCTTCGGCTTCGAATGCAAAGCTGCTGTTTTTACTTGGAAAGGATGTGTGATTGAGATGAGTTTTCTCCCGAGAACCTTAAACAACGCACCCCGAATGCTTTTGTGCACGTTACAGGTGAACCATCGACAGAATATGTATCCGATGACACGCCAATGCGAACTTATGGCAATCTTCACATTGCCCTCGAACAAATGCGCGTTCGTGCCCTAAGTGAGATCCGAGGCTCGCCTCTCCCCCATCAGGATAAGACGCGATCGGACCCGCCAAGGGTTCTCGTTCTCGGACCAGAGCACTCTGGCAAAACAACGGTTTGTAAGATTCTGACCAACTATGCTGTGCGTGCCGGCCAAGGCTGGTCACCTTTTCTTGTGAACATCGATCCAAGCGAGGTATTACGTACACCTCCCATGTCATAGCTCACTTACTAACCCATTGTCCAGGGAGCTTGGGCTGCTCCGGGGACCCTTTCGGTGGCACCAGTATCCGGCCCAATACCTACGGCATCTTCTACCAACTCACTCGGAACAGCGGCTACAACTGCCCCAGTATCACTTTCATCCAATGCCCTCCTTCCTTTGGTGTACTGGTATGGGCATCCTGAGACAAAGAGGAATCCCCTATTGCTGGACAGGATGGTACGAAACATTGGCGAAAACATCAACGATCGTTTTGAACTGGACCCCCAAGGCAAGTTTTTGCCATTTCCAATTCAGTTTTATGTGAACCCAATGTATAGGCCGAGCATCAGGTCTCATCGTAGATACTCCACCATCCTTCGCTTCTGGCCCGGCGTCGACTAATCCCCGACTGAGATTGATCAAAGCTTGTATAGATGCATTCAAGAGTGAGTCGAAGTTTAAGCTGGTAGTACAAGGTGCATAATCTGATGTTCGGCGCAGTAAACGTGATCGTTGTTGTCGGACATGAGAAGCTTAATGTTGAGATGCAACGCACTTACGGCTCCCTCGTACAGGTGGTGAAAATTCCAAAATCTGGGGGTGTGCGTCTCCTTCAGATTCTTGATGAGATGGTTCAACTCACGAAGGTCAAATGCAGGTCGTTGAGGTGGACCATAGTTACCGGGAACGTGTTCACAACTATGAACTACACACCTATATGTATGGTCAAGTTATCCACCCGCCTGCTGGGATAACAAACGGTACATCGGGAGGAGAAACACTGACGGATCTCGTTTTGGCTCCATCGTCGACAGTAATCAATTTTAGTGATTTGCAGATATATCGAATTGGATCGGGTATTGTAGCACTCCTCATTATACTTTTCTACGCTGAATAACTTCTGGATTAGATACCATGGCCCCATCAGATGCTTTACCGGTTGGTGCAACTCGTACGGTTTCTGAGATGCAGCCTGTACTTGTCAATCCCGCTTCACCTGGATCTGGTTTACTCAACGCTGTTCTCGCGCTGTTGGGGCCGGCGAACCCGGATGAAAACGAGCGATATGACGAAGAAATCCTAGATTTGCCTGTAGTTGGATTTCTAATCGTGTAGGTCTACTTTCACTTTCAAGTTGGCTTTGGTTCGTTTACAATTGTATGCAGCACCAATATCGACATACCCAAACGAAAGCTTACCATCCTTTCCCCTAATCGTGGTAGCTTTGTTGGAAAGACCGCTGTGGCAGGATCTTTTGAGTGGCAAGACCTGTGATATAATCCAAAAATGAATTAAAACGCCAGTTGATATCTTAGCATATCCAGTAGGTAGTGGTAGGGTGTCGTAGAAATAAAAAGGCGGGTGTTGTGTGTGGCCTTGTTTATTTTCGCTCTTACCGTTGTTCTTTCGACCTGCGACGGCACTGTTAGTGCAGCGGCCACCACAATGTCGGCCCTATCTCGTTTCATTATTCCGTCCTCTCGCAGGGCATATTCTTCTTATTTCTCATCTAAATCTGGCGGAGGACGGTACTTTAATTCAACTAAACCACCAAAGAACCCTGTTGTCACCGCAAATAACAAGTCCAAGAATGACTCGTCCGTGGAAGTTCAACAAGATAAGGCACAGAGCGCCCCAGCTTGTGCTGGAGTTGGAGGCCCAGGATCCATAGCAGAGCCCCCGTCTGCATCATCACCGAATGCGGCTACGTCGGAAAGTTCAAGCAGCGGCTCCACCCCCAATGCATTGAATCTCTCCGACGCCTTTACCGAGTTCTCGCAGCAGCACGTCCCCCAACTCGCTATCAACTCCAAGGATTTTAAGATCCACCAATTTTTCTCCCTGCATCGACCGCTACTCCTTATCTCTCAACCTGGGACCATCTTCCGAACGGCTCCGCCCAATCATCCTATATTCTCACCTCCGGAACAACAACCAGAGCCGAAGGAGCCGCCGTACTACAAATATGGTTTGGATGCCCCCCTAGATCCGTTCATTGATGCTGACGCCGAGGCTGCTCGTCAACTGACCCGAGCACTGACGATGAGCAAAGCTGGATCCATGTTGGCATGGGAGAATACTCTGAAGCACCTGGGACTTGACGTTTCGAAGGAAGCGGATCGGATGAATTTGCAGCAGCAGTTTGATAAAGAGTGGGAAGAGGTTTTGCTTGATAGCACAAAGAGGAAGAGGCGAAAGAAGATGAAGAAGCACAAGTGAGTCCCTTCTCCATTTGACTGGTCTATCGCGCCCTCTCGCCTTAACTATTTCCGTTGCAAGCCTTAAATTTACAAAAAAACTGACTTTTTCTACCTGCCAGGTTGAGGAAGCGCAGAAGAGCGACGCGTTCAGAACGTCTAAGGCTCAAGTAACACTCTTCGAGCAAATAGATTACACATCATTTCACCGACATTTCAGTATCACACTTTGCTGCTGTAACTGATCCCCATCAATGCATATCATTTCATTTCATGCTACAACTGGAACGAGCAGATATTCAAAGTGAGTCCAAAGGTAAGCGTGAAAGAAAATACAATATGGAATTAGGTTGACTACGCGACAATACAAATGCCTGATACACAGCAATAATGACAACAGATGCAGAGTACTTGTTGGAATTACAGCATAGAAGGGACCTCCTGCACTGGTTAAATAAAAGAAATATAAGTCTGTTTAGGTTACCGTGACAATTTCACCTCTTCCGTCCTTTAAGATCACAAGTTCGCATTCTATCTTCTCTCCCGTATCCAGACATACAACATCCGTAGGATCGACTGCCGTAGTCTTTATCTGACGTTTCTCACAAAACGAGCGGCCGAGTACGACATCGAAATGAGGCTCCTCCGAAAGATAAACGTCCACTGAAACAGTTTTTGGACCATTAATATACTTATGTTGACCACCATTCTGGTGATAGTGGTCCCTATTAGCGTTCCGAATACTTTGGGTTCTCCCAACGCCCCCCTTGGGCGGTAGGAGTGTCGGGCTGGGTATACGAGGAGACGAATATGGGGTATGCGATGGCGATGGGGAGGATGTTGAACTTCGGAAGGCCTCTGGGCGCTGATACCCTCTTGGGGGCAAATTAGGCTGCGCTGAAGATGGCGTGAGTGTAATAGGCCATGACCCGATGTTAACGAGGCCGCCATAGCCATAAAGTCCCGGTGCAGCGTCCGGTGGGATGAACCCATGCTTGATGGCGAACTTGCGCGAAATATAGACATGCCGGTAGCCTGACTTGAGCAACATGCGGACTACACGGAAAAGGAATGACGTCAATCAAAATATAAAAGGAGGAATTATTTTTTGGAGAAGGACCCACCATTTTGCACTGGACCAATCGTACCCATGACGGTGCGCACCCCATTCGCAGAGTGAAAACTGTCGAATTGCCTTTTGAGCTCGGGGATGGCGTCGTTCGCATCTTCCTGGTCAAAGGTATTCCTTCCCTTCTTACTCCTTTTCCCCACAGATGCATGGGATGGAGCAGGAGAACGTCTCGTCGGAGAGGGCTGCGCACGGGAGGGCTGAAACGTGAAATAGGAAGGGTTCAAGTAGGCAGGAGGAATAGGCAGAGGTTTCCTTGGGTTGTGGAGATGCAGAGTAGGGGTAGGGGCCATCGTAGGGAGGTGCACCGTTTGCGATGTTGAGGCCATGGGGGCGTACTCGAGTTCTGCATGTAGTGAGTGGTCCTCCTGGTGTTGTTGCTGTTGCCTCCACACAAAAATGGTATAGTCTGAATCTGTAGAACGCGTAAGCTCATATAATCCCATCCACTTTGCAATGCTGGGCACACCATCATCTAAATTCCAAATTGCGTCGTTATACTCGTATTTCAGCCATCCAGGGCCAACACGTTCGCCATAGTAGTCAGTATTCGCCTTTCGACTGAGCTTGTTGTATAAATCCAACAGGGATTCTTGTGTCACTAGAACACGGTGAGCAACAGGACCTGAGACTCAGAACCACGCCAGATACTGACGAGAGTGGACAATAGCAAATGAGGAGGTCGGTGTGTGGATATCAAGAATAAATGGTGCTTCTGGCATGGCCAGGAATCAGGCAAGGTATGTTTGATGGCTTGAAAGGAGACAGTCGCTTTTTATAGAATTTGCAGACAATGTGTCACAAAGTAATTCTCGATCAATTTGACCACAAGTCTCCAAAAACATAAGCATTGTTGTATACAGTATATACACAGAGAAGCAGAAATGAGATATAGACGCCCGCAAAAATCGCCCCTATATTGTACACCGTGACCAATTTACTTTGGGACATTCTCCCTTGCTTGTTGTTTGATTCGTCGCCTACAAGTCCACTACGGTCAGCACAGAGATGCGACATCCAAAAGGATGGACTTACTCGTATGCTACCTTGTCGTTCCTTCAGAGAGAGATGACCTTTCAGTTCAATGTGGGAATCTCAAATCAACGAGAACTTACTTGAACATAGTATATGCATCACTCTGAGCTGGATCATTCACGTTGGGGTTATCAAGTAGGTCTTGGATGCCAAGCACGATCTGCGTGACGCGTTAGCACGATGCCACTGGACGATGAGGACAAATACCTGTTTGATGGTAATTGCAGGTTTCCATGACTTCTCTTCGTCAAGAATGGACAAGCAAACAGTGCCAGAAGGATATACGTTGGGATGGAAGAGAGGGGGAGTAAATTTGCCTAAAACAGAATTTAGCTAACCTTAATTCGAAAGTAGTGGAACGAGCTTACACTTTGGTGGCTTGGATGGGTAATCTAAACAAAACAACACGGTCAGTGCCAATATATTGAACTAGATGTTCCATGAAGAGCTCTCACCCTCAGGGAATATCATGAGTAGTTTGAACACCCCATCTGCCCAGGCCGTCTGAGGAATTCATGAAGGTAAGCCAAAAGGAATACTATACCAATACCAAGGGGGGAAAAATACGAATAACGTCCTCAGACGCGTCAGAGCGTATAGAAGTGGTACTATCGACGCGTAATCAGGCGCGACAAGAAAATGTAACTCGCCTTGGGTTTGCCTGGGATGCCGACCTCCCATTCCATTAAATTCATAGATCCGTCGGCTGCTTTAGCAGGTTTAGCATAGAAGCCCTATCAATGAAAGTTTGAGCACGAAAAAGAAAAAACGTGTCTGGGCCAATCGAAGATATCCATATATAGCGTATCTGCTCGCTCTGAGGGCCTTAGTGGCGAGTGAGAGTCGATCGTCGTTGGTGTGGCGAAAATACATATCATTCTGGCGTGGTGGACTTACAAATGGATGGTCCTTGCGCCATTGCTTACGCTCTTCAGTAAGACGTGTCCGACAGATGCCTGACATGAGGGGTGGAGTAGGTAGAGTATGGGAAGGATACTGAAAGAATGAGTGCCCTTTAATAGTGCTGACTCAGCATCTTTGAATTCTAGCACTTCAAAATAAAATGGACCTCATAAGGGTCACGAATTACCTCGAATTACAGTAGTTAAGCTTGGGTCGAGGCCGACATGTTCATTGATCGTTTTCATTACGCATCAACCTCGTAAAGACATGTTAGTACACAAGAAGCCCCATTTCTGCGCTAAGAACCACGGAGACCTAGTACATCTCCTTCTCAATTGCGTTCTTAATCGCAGTAATCTGGCTGGACAATTCCTTGGACTCTCCAGTAGTAACGCTAGCGGCGATGACGGGCCTTGATACGTTGCAAGCACGGCCAAGGGCAGCCTTGGAGGGCAAGAAAATGTAAGGAACATTCTATGAAGCGGAAAGAAAACAAGGTCAACACAAGGCATCATTGTTTTAAACCATAAATGTACCTTTTCTTCACAGAGGAGGGGAAGATGGAGCAAGATTTCCAGAGGCTCTGTATCAGCGGTCAGGATGATGAATTCTGCGATACCACGGTTAAGTGTTTTTGTTGCTATCGATCGCAGTAAGAAAAAAATCGCGAGGACAGATCAAAAGGCAGACATACCTTCGTTGGCTCCCTTCTTCAGCTGCTTGTATTGTCCGGCTTGTTGAACGAGCTCAAGGATCTAAAGAATCGAAGGTGTTAGTTGAAAAAAATAGTCAACGTTATGGCAACGCACCGAGTTGGTTAAGTCAGCTTTAGCACGAGGCCAAGCTCTGCCACGGGCTTCGTCGTCGGCCATTGTTCACAGATGTAGTTTAGGGATGACCTCACGGATGATCCTTGGTCGAATGGTGGTAGAGTAACTTAAACAAGCCCAACAGCCGGGAGAAAACTGCATAATTACATAATACAACGGATCGGAAAGCGGAAGCAAATCATCTTAGATCAATCATCAGAGATGCCTCAGTCCAACAGTTAATATTCAATGGCACTGACAAGCGGTTAGTATCGAACCACCATGAGCAACAAGACGATGTACTTTGCCTACGGCAGCAACCTCTGGCTCGACCAGATGAAACATCGTTGTCCAGAGAGCGAGTTCATCGGGATTGGCTTCTTGGACGATTGGTGAGGATCTCCAGTTCAGGAATATTCAAAACTGATGTACCCGAAAGGAAATGGATTATAAACGTACGAGGCTACGCAAACATTATACCATCTGCGGGCGACATTGTTTATGGCCTAATGTACGAGCTCACCGACCAGGACGTGCACTATCTCAACCGCTATGAAGGAGACCAGTACGAAAGGCAGACCATATCGGTTGAATGGATGAACAAGAGCGCTCAGTCCAAGGATGCCGTGGATTCTCTCGTCTATGTGGATGTTGAAAGAAAGTCGGAAAGTCAGCCGAAGAAGGAGTACATTTCCCGCATGAACATGGGAATTGCAGATGCTTTGAAGGAAGGGATACCAAGTGATTACATCGACAAATATCTTCGGGCTTTCATCCCATCTGCAGATAGATAACTTACTAGATTCTCAACGAGTTACGATACCAAATAGAGCAGACTTTGCCCGGCCCGTATTGTTGTGCAGCCAGTATTTTGCCAAACATGATCAAGACGCGACGCGGCCGCGTCAGCTCTGCTAAATCTCCAAAGTCATCTCCATCATCATGAACTCGTTTGTGGAACGATATTCAACTACCAGTACAGTCAGTCAGCTCAGAAAGGCCCAGCGTCTTGCAGAAGAAGATGGTGAATTCTCTGATGCGGCATGGGGTTCTGAAGCTGGTTTTGGAAATATCATGAAGGGGGGACCCTCATTCGCCGTCCCCAACGTACCAGACGTATGTTTCGCGATATAAATCCAAAAGATAGATTTTAGCTCAACAGATATACCCGGTGTTAGCCCACCGCATTTCTGCGCCTCCATACAGATGACCACGCAGATCCCAGCTGCAGAATCAAAATTCAACACGGCACTACCACACTCGCCTTCCGATTCAAAGGTGGTGTGATTGTCGCTGTCGACTCTCGAGCCACAGCTGGGAGCTACATCGGTACGTAGGACCATCAACTACCGATTGCGCCTGTATTCATACGACAACTTAGCATCTGGTACGGTGAAGAAGGTTATCGAGATTAACCCTTACCTTCTTGGCACAATGGCTGGTGGTGCCGGTACATCTGACTCCAATATTGTTATACTTATGAGCTAACCAAATCATATAGCTGATTGTCAGTACTGGGAGACATACCTCGGCATGCACTGCCGATTGCATGAACTTCGAAACCGTGAACGCATTTCAGTGTCCGCAGCCAGCAAGTACCTGAGTAATCTTGTATACAGTTACAAGGGAATGGGTCTCAGCATGGTTCGCTCATTTTCATCTTGCGAATAATATTGGATGTTTATTTTTCTTCCAGGGAACGATGATCTGCGGCTGGGACAAAACTGTGAGTAAATTTGAAGCGAAAATAACAAATTTCGTTTCTTACTGTCCCCTAGGGCCCCGCCGTTTTCTATGTTGATTCAGATGGAACGCGTCTCAAAGGCGATCTGTTTTCTGTTGGCTCGGGAAGCACCTTCGCTTATGGTGTGCTGGATCAAGGATACCATTGGGATTTGTCCGACGAAGAGGCTCAGGAGCTTGGCCGACGGAGTATCTACGCTGCTGGTCATCGCGATGCTTTCTCTGGAAATACTTGTAATCTTTATCACGTCAAAGAGGATGGTTGGAAATTCATCGGTTTGTGGCATGTTCATTACTTTGGTTGTTTCGCTTATTCACTCTATCTTCTAGGAAACTACGATGTATCCCAGATGCATTACGAAGGTCCTGGAAATGTCCCAGGTGCGCCTGGCGGTGGGTATGGATACGACTTGCGAGTTGAAGGCCGTAGCTCGGCTAACCCACCTCCTGTCGCCGCTACCGCATAAATCTCACCACGAGCTGTACTACATGAATGCTATTCTTTTTTTTTTTTACTTCTGCATTCTTTCTTTCAAAGGGTGGACTAGCAGGGTCCTGGAGTGTACTTCAACGATTTTCTACGCTGAGTTGGGTATTTATCACTCCATCTATTCTAACTGCGTGGGTATCGAGAGTCATTTGCAAAGGTGTTATCCTGCCAATTCCGATTTTAGCTCTGCTTCATACTGGTCCACCACCTTTCTTTCTTCCTCGAAGAAAGTCATCGTCACCAATGGCTGCCACTGCGCAAAAAGAAAAGCTCAGAAAAATGTAGATGAAGGCTGCATGATCCAACCTTTGTCTTGTTCTTGAGTTTCCAAAATATAAAGAGGATGGGAAGGACCACGATCATGGCGTATGAGAACACAAAAGAAGGGACATCCCATCTTCCTGGTAGAAACACAGTGTACCCGCCGACGAATGCCATGATGAAGTTGCCGGTGAATGCGTAATAACTGGGTGCGTTAGAGGTATAAAATATCATCGCTTGTTGGAAACGAGACACGAACCCGCAGAATGGTTGCCAGAAGCTCTTGTGAGGCAAGGTGTCGCGAGAAATTCCTTGTGCTCTGAGAGCCTGAAAAGTTGAAGAATTAGTGCACAATCGAGGGTTAGGAAACAGGGCGACGTACATTATGAAAGCGAATGTAAGTAAAGGAGATGATCGCATAATTGAGAAGCTGTGAAGCTGTGACAAGACTAACAAGCCTATCCACAAAATTGAGGGCTGAAAAAAAGGAGACGATTAGACCAATCATACCATTGAATGACAACCGCCGCATTGTTAGATAGCTGTAAAAATGCTGACCACAAAAAAGGTCAGCCTAGTTGGATCCGATCAAGAGAAAGTAGATGGACAAATCAAAGCAATGGCAAGCGCGACCCCCACACAATATATCGGCACACCATTGGCAGTACACCGTGTCAAAAACTTCGGGGCTTTACCCTCCAGCGCCAGGCCAAACAAAGCCCGGGAACAACAGAAAACGTAGCTATTTCCAGCTGAGAAAACGGAAGAAAGGATGAGAGCGTTCACGATGTGGGGCAATACCGGGATATTTAGGTGCTGCATCGCTATGACGTAGGGTGAGGAACCTGCTCCAGGATGAGCGTTTGATATCGCATGGAGCAGGTCAGGGTCATTGTATGGAACAACGATTCCAACACAAAGGGAACCTAGGACGAAGAAGGCTGTTAGGCGGTAGGAAACACTGTTGAACGCCTTTGGCATGTTGTTACGAGGGTTTATTGCCTCGCCAGCGGCCATCGAGACGTAGTCGGGTCCTTCAAGGGCTTTATGTTAGCTGAAAAAGGCATGAAAAGAGTATAGATATGGGCACCGGCAATCGTGAAAGACGCTTGGATTAAACATGCAAGGAAACCGAGAAAACGACCCAGATCTCCTGTCTTTATGTATTGGGCAAATGGAGCCCCGGGTACCTTGGAGGCTTTTAGTTCAAGTGAAGATTAGAAGAGATATCAAATAAACGAGAAAAATTTCCTCACGATCCCAATTCCGAAACCCATAGGTGTAATGCAGCGGGTTTCCGCCAACCATGGTAACAAAAGTAAATGCAATGACTCCAACAGCAAGAGTGGCCTTGCCCAATGCAAGCCAGAATTCCGACTCTAGAAGGGACAAAAAAAAATTACGGATAAATTTTTGAACATCTAAACTATTACTTACCTCCATAGTATTTCACAGCAAAGACGTTGAGGAAGCTGTGGAAAGAATTCAGTCCACCACCCCAAAAGTGCAAAAAAAGTAAACCGTACCCATAAGCCAGAAGCACAGTGCAAATGACAGCAGCAACAGGTATCTTATTCGTCCAGAATTGAAGTACAACATTGAATGCGACAATCTCGAAGGGTATAAGAGCAGCTTGGAAGACAAAAAAATTCACTCCTGCACAAAATTCTAGGGCTGGATCCACGAATCGGCCAGCATAGCGCACCTGAAATAGATTAGATATGAATTTCGGAAGGATATATGGTGTGGAAGAAGCAACGGACGAAAGGTGATGATATAGGAATCCAGGCGACCATCTCCGCTGGATAAATCATGCTTCGTGAGTGAGGAGTCACCCAATGTTACAATAAAACCTACTTAGGCAGTTATTCACTGCTAGTATGAACGTGCACCATATCGTGAACGCAATGAACAAGCTTGCTGAGAAAGAGATTACAATGGATATGAATGTCACCTCCAAAGCACAGTGCGTATATTCCCGCACCAGGTCCTCCTTTGGTCAGACTTGCACCGATCTGTACAAACAGTGCTGTTCCAATGGTACCTAAGGTTGAATAGGCAAGGATAATTCCGTTGTCATTGAGGGGCTTGACCCTTTATTTACCTCCAATACCAATGAGTTGAATGTGACGATTCTGTACTTCCAAAAACTGTATGAGACCGAAAGAATTAAAGAAGCAACCCGGATATTTGCATACCTTCAAGGTCCTCCGCGTTTTATCGTCACCATGTAAGGAATGGCCTTGCTCAACTGTTTGCTTAGCCGATCTTGTGTCAAGTTTCTCCGAACCACCTTTGCTAGTATTCCTGCCAATCATCGAACCATTCGTGCGATACGGTCCTTCCGAGCTTTTTTCCCTGGACATGGACAAGACGCCAAAATTTCTGGTTGAATGGGCTAGGTCGTTAAAATTTTGGGAAAAGGGTTGAAGATTGAAAGTTGACCTAGGCATAGGAACGCTTATGCGGATACCGAATAATGAGTCTATTCCAAATAGACCCATTACAAGCAAATTTTGGTACATGACGCATTGCCAAGCCCTGTAATAGCCAAGTTTGTGTGGATATGCAACCCCTGACTCCTTATTGCAGATTTATCTCATGATCCCTATATAGTACATGATGAAGCAAGAAAAGGCCCACATGGCGTTCGTAGTCACAAACAAGAGCAAAAGTGAAAATGAAGAAAATTTCCTACAACTGATGATCGTCGTCGTCGTCATCGTCGCTCCATATGAGATCGAAATCGTCTTCACCATCACTTGGTAAACCAAGGTTATCACTTCTATGCCGAAGAATATTGAATCTGGAATGTGGGGTCAGGGTCCGATTGTGGCTAAAGAGCGAAGCGCCTACTTGTCAAGAAGTTCCTCGAGCCCAGCGTCCCCTGCTTCCCAATCCACACGCACCCAGTTGTGAACAAGTTCGCCATTTCGGTAGACGAGCATCGTGGGCAACACATCCAGATCGACATCTTCCTCGCTGAAATCCTCATCTTCTTCATCCTCGTCCTTCTCATCATATGCATAAGGATCGTCCTCCTCTTCTATTGGGGGTTTTAAATATGTTCCAAAGGGTTTCGGTTTCCTGGATGAATTCAATAAGGCAAAGCCAAGCGCTGACGCTTTGGAACGGAGGAATTTGGTATCTGGGTAAGAACGCGCCAGTCTGGCGAGGGTCTCGTCAACTTTGTAACACCGCTCCAATGACTAGATATGATATGAATTAAATGAGTGGGTAAAGACATTGGGCGACTGACGGAATCGTAGAGGTGCACCACCACCCAAATCCCCATCTCCTCTTTTTCCACAGCTGCAACAAAACCTTTGAGCCCCACCTCTCGTAGGTGTCCAAATAATCCTTCTCTTTTTTTCCCAAATACATCTCGTTTTCCTTGTTGCGTCTTCTCGATTTCCCTCCTCACCAAATCATCCACCTTCTCCCCTTTCACGATTTTCTCCCGTTCTTCTTCCAAGAACGTTTTGCCTCCCAGGTTGCTTGCCTCCATTTTCTTCCTCAGTTCCTCTGCCTCTTTTGCTCTTCTTTCGCGGCGGATTTCGACAGCTTCATCGCGATCTCGGATGACCCCTTTGACGCCTGTTCGCCCAGGGCCCATTCCGATCGACTCGGGTTGAGCATCCTTTTCTTTCCGGGATTTAATTGCATCACGTTTGGCGGTGTCTGAGTCGTAGTCCAGTCCTTTTTCTTCATATTGCTTTTGTTGTTCGGCGATATATTCATCTTCGTGCCAACCCGGATCCTCGTCAGGTGAAGCAGATCGCGCAGGTGAGGATGAACGCGGAGGCCCGTTGAAAAGCTCTCCAGAAAGAACCAATGCTTCTATATCTGCATACTGAGGAATAACCAGTTAGGACCAGAACCAACAATAATCTAGATTTGGACTAACCATAGCGTTCAGAGAATAACCAAGTACTAGTCTCAGGAAATCAGGGAATATAGCGCCACAGTTGATCAGAAGACGGTTTAAGGGGGGTTAGCCTATTGAGTGGGGTCAGACTTCAGCGCTTCAGCGCTCTGGGTTTGTCAATTCGTTAGGATTAACGAATTATCATGCGGGAAGTGGCTGTGGCACCTGATGTGAAGAGTTCTGCTACCAGATATCCAGGGGGGTTGGAATCCTGTGGAATGAATAATGGCTCACCAGGATCTAGAAAATCGTTTTATAGAGGGTTATAGAACTAACCCTATCAACGCCCCAGGTGGTGTGGCTCGGCCCGCTGAACCAGTGAGCCGTCTCTGCTCTCTACGCTTTCCCGGGCCCGGAGTGGTAGATCTACGGATCTCTAATAGTAAATACCCGAAACCACTTTTTCTTTTCCTCCGCGTCTTCTCCCTTCTACGTATAAACAAGCAGGCATTTTCATAAACGACTCTCGATCGCGGATTCTTCAAGACTGGCGATGTACAGGTCGATGTCGAAAGAGTCCACTTAAGAATTATAATTAGGTAACAGGTTGCATCGCCTTTCGGCGTTTCGTGCGACATGTGCGGGATGATTGGATCCCTATCTACCTAGAATTACGCTTGTGTATTTGACAACGCCAGTTCTCAGTATCGATGGGCAGAATGGATCCCCCGGACTGGCTGCAAACCTCCGACGGCCAGTGGAAACGACATTTTTTATGGAGACAAGAAACTAAAACGGGCGATGACCGTTGCTGAGAGCAAAATGCAGGATGAAGAAGTCAAGACGAGTGCTCAGGAAAGGAAGAAGAAGGAAAAAGTCCAAAGCCAACACTGTTCTTCGATAAAGACTGCATCTACCATGGAGCTCATTAACGATCTGCCCGGGACGACGTCAGTTGCCCCCCCTCTTCTGTTGCCAATATCACCAACCCAGGGTTCTCACAACTTCCTTCCAAGCCTAATCATCTGTCCCGATTCTCCGAGTAACCTGAGGCAGCATGCTGGTGCAAGTGCCCAAATTCTCCTCCGTGTCTTAAAAGACGCCTGTGACATACTCCATCAAGTGCCCTATGTCAAGATTGTCGCAGGCCTAGTTCAAGAAATTATCAAAATATCAGAAGTTTGTGTTACCTTCTAGATTGTCAGCGAACTTGAAGCTAACAAGATTTCAGGAAATCGATGCCAATAACAACGATATCACTCATTTCGTTGGGAAAATCATAACTCTTTCTCAGGTAGTCTTCGAAGAGCTAATTGCCTGTCACAAAGTTGGTCATAACTCTCAGGAATTATCCAACATCGAAGAGGATCTATCGGAACTCGAAACGTTTGTCATGGTCTAATGCAAGAATCAGAATCTGAACAATTTTTGATACAGCGTCATACGATCAACATATAACACGCTGCAATCGTTAGCCAAACTCGCGAGATCGCGTTTCAGTCGTATCATTTTTAGAGATGATATTGCTTCCAAGTTGACTAAAGAAGACAAAAAATTGGAGGATGCGATCACGGCCTTCCAGGTGCATATAAAATCGATGTAACAGTCAGACATTCCACTCAATTCTTTGCATTTTGAAAATACCTAGGTTAAATCAGCATCGCGAGTTCGAATCAATGTCGACAAGATATCAGTTGGAATACAGGTGCGCATGCATCAAACTGTATGTCGATCCAAGGCCTGGAACTTATAGCTATCCAATGAATAGTCACTGCAGATCGCAGTGGCTCCTGGGCCGGCAACTTCACGTCGCCTCCAAAGACGAATAGCTCCACGGGGAAAGCCCCAGATCTTTTTTGGGCGAAGCAAAGAGGTTGACACCATAGTAGATGTGTTGGTGCAAGGAATCCATGCTATCGAGGGACTGCCTCCACGGATTTGTATATTGGGTGTTGGTGGTATCGGCAAAACGACGCTCGCCCTTTCGATTTTCCACCATGAACGGGTTTCTGCAAAACGACGCGCGCCCTTTCGATTTTTCACCATGAACGGGTTTCTGCAAAATTTTCGCAAGAAAGATACTTTCTACCCTGCGATGCCATAACCTCAGCCGATTTACTCGTAGCTGAATTGGCCGCCGTTCTTGATATGGATGAGGGACTTCCGGATAATGTCCAGAAATCTGTTCTCCACAAATTCAAACAGGCTCCGTGTTTGCTTGTCTTGGACAACTTCGAGACACCCTGGGAATCCCCACAGACTCGCCAGGAAATAGAGTCTTTATTGACAGAAATCACATCCACTGAAAATGTATCATTGATTCTAACAATACGCGGTTCTGAAATGCCAGCTGGTACTCGGTGGTCGGAGATTCTTCCCCCTCTCCAACCTGTCGACGCCGACTCCGCCGTTGCCATATTTAAAACCATCACCCATCGCGAGGCGGATGATTACGCCCTCAAACTCATACAAGCAATGGATTATATCCCGCTTGCCGTCACCCTTGTCTCGAATCTTGCGTCCGTGGACGGGGAAACGACCGAGAACTTGTGGATTCGCTGGCATGAGGAACGTACCTCCATGGTCGGAAATGGGTCGGACAGGTTGAGCAACCTGGAGAAGTCGATACAACTCACCCTCTCGGGCCCCGAATACAACAGGATCCCGGCGCCCTACGATTGCTGGGTGGCATTTGCTTGCCACCAGATGGCATGTCATCCGAAACGCTGCAAGATTGTATAAGTGGGTTTCCAGGTATTTCTTTCGTCAGGAGGGCGATTTCGACCCTTCAGCAAACGCACTTGTCTACAAGGACCCCAACGGGTATTTGCGAGTATTGGGCCCCATTCGACTTTTCGTTCTTCTACGACACCCCCCATCTTTGAAGGCACGACAGTTCATCCATCGCATTTTCATGAGGCTCGCTCTCCAGGCCCCTTCGACCGAAAATGTCGATGTACGAAGGCACATTCGCATGGAGGTTGCAAATATAAATGCAATCCTTATCGATGCTCTGCAAACTTCCAATGGCCAAGATTTGAACGATGTTGCTCAAAGTATCCTCAATTTCTGCCAATATACCTATATTTCAGGGATGGCCTCTACACACGCCATTTCTTCTGCTGTTGAGAAACTCGAACAGCAGCAGGAAAGGCCACAACTGGAATCTCCCACCCGACAGAAGCCCCTGTGGTCAAAGAAATTCCAGATAGTAGAGTTCCCCGTGTTCAAATCCAAGAAATCTGTCAAGATGGCTTTCGCCAACGAACACACCCCAACACCAGTGGATACCCCTTTGAAACTGCTCGCTGATTGCTTCGGCTGTTGGGGCCAGATTCTCAGTCAGCAGTCACAGTTCGACTTAGCCAGAGAGAAGTACGATCGAGCGAACTCTTTGCACACCAAATCAAAAGACATTGTTGGGCAGGCATACGACATGCTCAACATTGGCTTATTGTTATCCCGAGATTTTGAGAATGCGGACGCGTCCTTGCAGATTTTTCAAGAAAGCGCCGAACTTCATGAGAAAGCTGGCGACATGGGGGGGAAGGCATATGATCTCATGGCTGCTGGCGGTGTTCTCAGCCATATTTCCAAATTCGAAGACGCGAAGGCCAAATATACTGCCGCTGTGTTCATCTTCGATACCATGGACATGGATTCTGGTAGGGCACTAGCATTACATGGCCTCGGGACAATCATGCTAGCCCTTTCGAGATTCCGGGAAGCCGAAGAATATTTCCAGGACGCGGCCAGGATGAACATCTTAAGCGGGCACATTGTGGGACAAGCAGAAGATTTGGCAGGATTATCTCTCGTGTTGCTTAAGCAGGACCGGGTGTCAGATGCCGAGACAGAGATAAAAAGCGCGATCGCTCTCCAAGAGCCGGCTGCCGAAGCCGACCAACTTTCCGTTCTAGGGCGAATATTGGTGGCGAAAGGAAACCTCGAACAAGCCGCAATTAATTATCGTCGTGCACTTTCCCTTCACGAAGCTGCGGGGGACATTTCCGGACAAGCATACGATTTGTTATATCTCGCTTACAATGCTTTCTTGCGAGGAGATCCCAAATCTGCACGGGATTTTATGAGCCAGGCATCCAAAAAAAATTATCAGCATAAAATATTCCAGGCGGAATTCATGATGGTTCGCGCACAAATCCCGGATCCCACAATTCAATCCGAGAAAAGGGCTGAATGGCTGGAGACGGCTTCCAGAACTTATTCTGAAATTGGCAGCGTTCTCGAGCAGGCTCATTGTCTTTATTTCCAGGGCATTCATTATATATCCCTTTCCAAACTTGCTCTAGCCATGGAGAAGTTGGAAAATGCACTCAAACTCCACGTCAAATTGGGCATTATCTTTGCGCAAGCTGATGATTTAAATAAAATCTCGGAAGTACTCCTCCTGAAAGGCTCGCTTACGGAGGCAACAGTTCGCATCTTAGAGGCGCAGAAACTTCGTACAAAGATCTCGGATGTCAATGGGCAAGGAGATGACCTTTATATACAATCCGCCATATTCCTCGCAAAGGACCACCTTATGGACGCAGACATAACAGTCCAGAAGGCCATAGGGGCGCACGAAATTGGGGAATCAAAGTATGGTCTGGCTCGGGACTATTCCTTATTTTGTACCATCATCTGGCACCGAGCACGCGTTGCGGATTGGAAGTGGACTGAAGGACGTAGCGAACAGGATGCCTTTGCATGGCTCGCAAAAGCTATGCAGCTTTTTGAAGAACTGGAGGCATCTCGGAAAATCGCCGAAATATTATGCAAAAAGATCTTAATGGCAAGCCACCGACACAGCAGAATTCATGAAGGTCACTGTAAAGCACTTTGTATTTCTAATTAAGTACCTACTTCCCATTTTCTTCAACCCTGTTGAAATAATAGCTCTTGGTTGCACGTCGCCTTATTAGGAAAGGGTAATTTAAAGTCGTCGGGAATCGGGATTCCCACGGGTCCTCACCCTTCTCCAAAGAGTAGAACGGGACCAACGACGAGCTCGCGGTCTTCCTCGTCGCTGAAACTCTTACTTGCGACAACTTAACGAATTTCATGAATTTTCCATGTTCTCTGACTCTAATCTCGATTCCCCACCTCCACAATCCCAGTTTCGCCGACCATGGTCTCCAGAGCCCTTTGACCCTCATCCATCGAGCAGCACCACCCACAACAGGCTGCAAAATGTTCATTACGAGGAACAGGATCAACCGCAGGAACGCAACTTCTTTGGACCCTCGTCCCACCGGCAACAACGGCGAGAAGCGTCAGAGGTATCCGTCGAAGCCCTTGATCTAGCTGACTATGCGAGAACTTTGCGGGTACGACAGGCGGAGGACCCATACCCACCATTTCCATCGCGGATAACGCAGCAGAATAGCTACCCACCGTCGTCATTTCCAGCACTTCTCCCTCTGGTACATAGTCGGAGCTCTTTAGCGCAACCACCTTCTCTTGTCTCTCGTGGCCCTACCTTATCATCTACTACAACACACCATACATCATCCTCTGGGCGCCAACCCGGTCGCAGGCCTTTCTCGATGCCGGTAACCCCCTTACCTTCATCTCATGCCGGTTCTTCTCGTCACAGGGGTCCGTATATCGTTGAAGCCGAATCGCATCCAACTCCATCCGAGGAGATTGATATCTCTCGCTTTCCGAAGTGGTCCAGGGACTGGTACAATGCAAACACTGCGTCAACATATCCTACTAACCCCATCCAGATCCCCGCCGACGACATCTATTCACCTCTTCCAGTGTCACATCTCAATAAGAAATCACCTTTTGATCCTGGTTACGTTCATGATCCTTATAACTCCAATAATATTTATGACCCACCTCCCCCACTTTCTTCTGTCGGCTATGACTCCTTGAGGGATATGGTGCCCTGGAGCAACGACCCACCAGATTATGGGCCACCACTCGACCCTATGCTCAAGGAAGAACGGATGCGGATGCTCGAGAGGGAGTTTGGGAGTAAGGCGAAAGGGAAAAGCAAGAGTGATGGACTGGCCCTGGTAGACGAGGAAGGGAAGCCACTTGTCGGGACCGTTGACCCAAAGGGCAATCTAGTTACCACAGGGCCGAAGAGGCGGGTATTCTTTAGGTCACTGCAAATCATCTTGGCTGCCGGTGCATCCATTCCTGCCATCTATGCTGCTGTTGTAAGCCACCTTTCTCCAACTAAGATCATTCATTGCTCAATTTATCTTATCTTCCTAGGCAATCAAACCAGATAATCCAAAAGACCCACCACCGCCTGCCAACAAGCCACCTGTATTCGTGCTTTATGTCCTCTCGTCGCTCACTCTCCTGCTTCTCCTTTATATGTTCCTTTTTCGCCCATGCTGCTGTGCACGCTCTAAACCACAGCCCTCCAAACACCCACTTGGTGCAGCCGCAAACGTGGGCATGATGGTTTTGCCTGTTGGAGGACCAGGCAAGAAGAACAAGAAGCCCAAGGGAGTGAATAAGGGCAAAGGAAAGTATGGACGTCCTGGCGCCCAAGGCGATGTGCAAGTTAACCTCATTGTCGACCCGACGGCGTTCCAACCGCCCGAGGCTTCGGATTCGGATTCGGATTACGACAGTATGGATGAAGAAATGATGCCTGGAGGGCTAAGGTACGATGACCATCAGCGGGCACGGCGTAAGAAGCGGAATCGCAATCGGCGCAGACGAGGCGTTTTCGAGGGTTTGGCAATGGAGGAAAATTGGCGCGCTGCGCGATCATGGGCGAAGAAGGTGGCAATGGTGGATGCAGTGGGAATTGTCCTCTGGGGTGCAACGTTTGTATTCATCATAACTGGGAAGAAATGCCCAAGCGGAGGTTACAATGGATGGTTCGTTTAATATGACCTAACTCGCGGTATTAATTAATAAGTCCCATTCATTCATTTTAGGTGCAATGCGTACAACGTTTCGACGGCGTGCGCCTGTCTCCTTTGCGTCGCTTTTGCCGTCAGCGCCTTCTTTGATGTCCAAGATATACATGGCAGCAAACAATCACCACGGACCAGGAGCTAACCCAGACTTTGATGGGCTTTGCTTACCCTCTTGGTTAATATTATTATTTACAGCACTGTTCCACACGCACCACATCGCCATACACCATGGACATCTCATACGGACTATACGGGCAATATCGATATCCATTTTTATTATTACTCATATCCATGCTTTATCTAGCATTATGACTTTGTTTTATTAGTAATGACATCCACGATTACGACCATGCTCCAGATCTGAAATCGAAGCAAAAGCTGTAACCTGTCGCTGTCGATCATGACTCCGGTGGTTGCGGCGCCGAAGAACATGGCCGTGCGCCAGTACTTATTTAAAGGATGCCAGGTGAATGCTCCCAGGTCTATTTTTCGAGTTTGTTCACTCCAAGTCCCAAAACCTCAACGCAAGTGACCTCTCCTTCAGCGAATGCAAGTCCCTACAAACCAGCATTATCCGTATCGGCCAAATTCCACTCTCGACATACGCCTCTTCAGCCCGGCAGGACGACCACTTCCATTCGCGGGCGAAGTTAATACTGAGACGAAGAGTCACAAGCCACACCTCCCATGCCAACTCCAAGTCAAAAAGACTCTTTCCGGGACATTGTCGTGCGTCCTCCTCGTGGGGCCACCTGATGGAGGCGATCTCATTTCATGGACAAATACATATGGCATCCAAACCCCGTCAACATCTTCCAACCTGATGATACTCAAACTCTTAGATCGACGTTTTGCGGATGGGATGCGTGAGCAGTGTGAAGCATCAGAATGGACCCCCGAATTGGAGGCGCACTTTGATTCATTTAATTCCATCCCAGAGGGAGACAGGCCCGAAATTAGAGTCTCGGGTGGATTTGATGGTGACTCCTGGTATGAGGGGAATGAAGGAACGGAAACCACAGGACATCCTCATTCAAGGAACGGGTCACGGAATATCCCCCAAGAAAGATGGTCACCTGGTCATCGAGAAGCATATCTGCAGAAAAAGTGCGATAAGGCATACGAAATGGAACTTCAGGTGTACAACCAGCTACGAGATATACAAGGGGACCAAATTCCGCGGTTATATGCTACCATCCTTGTCCGTAGTGTCGACGGAGACACGCACGCGGCGCCATGGGCGAAAGGCATTCTAATGGAATACCTTGCGGATTCGTTTTCTCTGCGAGATATTCCTTCTAATGTTCTTGATCAGACTCTCTGGCAGGGAATCGGAGAAGCGGCCGTCAAGCTTGTTCAACAAGTCGGTGATCTGGGTGTCTTAAATCGTGACGTGAGACTGGACAATATTTTGGTCGTTCCGGTACATTCTCGCCTCCCCAGGGAAATTCGAGGTTTTGATCCCAGCTCTGAACTCCTGGAGGAAGAACACGCACAGATACAACCATTAACGAATGTTTCACAACAATTTAAGTTGGTAATGATTGACTTTGGCCTCGCTCGAGTTCAAGCACCAGACGAGTCAGACGAAGAATTCCGGAAAGCCCGTCTTTCTCAAGATGAGGAAGGGGCAGTTGGCTTTGTTCTCGAAGGACACTTGAAAAAAGTTCTTAAAAAGTCCAGGAATAAAGGAGCGAACTTACTATTCAGATTCAAGCATTCGTATCGTTTGAGGAGGTACTGGGATACTGACGATGCAGACATATAGAGGTTGACGGGGTCATTGAACCTTGCAGCCTCTGTCAATTCTAATTCCAATTTCGACATAAGATATTTAGCGCCCGTAGAAGCGGGAGCACAGGGGAGGACTTACAGCGGCTGGTAATCAAGAGACTGGAATTGAATGGGAAAGTAGAGGTGTTAGGTAGCGATGCCATCCTCACAACGAGACTAGACACCGACTTTCTGAAAATTTAATTATAATACATCTGTAGAATAAGTGTCGAAACTGCACTGTGTGAATCCCGTTACAACCATCGAAGGGGGGGAACTGGGATGGACACTATGACAAGGATAAAGGCTCGAAAGGCTGAGCAACCGCCTAAATCACGGTTCCTAGTCGACGTCCTCCAGCGTCAGCGAGGCCATTGAGACCGAATCAGGCCCTGGGGTCTGCGACTTCTTCTTTCCCTTGGTTTTCTGAATTGGCGGCGATGTTGTCCTTCTCGCAGGTCCCCCAGTAACCCCAACATTCTCCAATAACCCCACAAAGCCACACGCAAGCTGGTGGTCCTTCGCATCCCTGAATAAGATTGTCAATCTCATGCAAGACGTTGTATAAATGCGAATGAACACACTTGTTTTTACAGGCTTCACTGCAGTACTTTGTTATTTGGCACATGCAAACAATAATTCCAGGATTCCCGCAACCTCTCTTACCACACGCCGACTTGTCCATGCATTTGAATTGCAGAGACCCAAAGCACTGCCAGACACCATGGTCCCAAAAGTTGCTGTCTCGAGGTGCGATTACATCGGGTATGGGAGGGGGAGGGGGTCCAGTGATTTGTTGCCGTGCAATGTCGTGCCTGATAAGAGTCCCGAGAATCCGCCATCTCGGAAATTGTGTACGGAAAAGGCGGAGAAGTGACGGTGTGGCTCCTGAAATGGTGCTTTCAATGGTGGTTGCAAGCCGAGTCAACTGCACTAAGGTTGCGTTAATTTATATAGAAAGGGAACAGAGGGGCAACACACTAGTCATTCCTGGCATCTTAACCAATAGCTCAATCGTTTCTTCCAGTGCCCCAAGTAAATTTTCGTTGCCCCAGATGCGAACAAGCGACTCGCATTCTCCGGGATTTTTGAATGTCAAATCATGCAAAGTATTTGCCGATGTGCCCACAATATTCGAGATGATGCGCAGCCTATGCTTCAACTCGGCCTCTGGGTCCTGTGATCCACTAGATGCCTGGTTATTCACAGGCACAGGCTTGGCCGATTTCTTCAGTAATCTGAACATGGCATTCCATAACGGTGTCGACTTGGGGAGAACTTTTGCAAGTTCCGGCTCTGATGGGTCTTTGTCGGCTGCCGAGATGATGCTCATGAGAAAGTCGAGTTCGTCTGCAGCGCTGCGTCCAGTTAAGCGAGTTAGGTGTTCGGAAAATGTCGCCATGAGTGTCCTCGTCTGCTGTTGCTTCGATGACAGTGCAGTAGGCGAAATGCCGACGAGAATCTTAGAAATGATATGGGATGTTGCCGACTCTAACCCGCTGCTACGTATGTAGGCGACCTGACGAGGGTGATTGGGTTCGAGCATCACGAAGAGTGCTGATGCGGTAAGAGCAGTATCTAAAGGTCCCTGGGCGTACTTCCAGTGTCTTGCAATGATCTGGATCGTCAAATCTGAGGGCTGGTACAAAATGCTAAGTTGACCTGTCAGATACCGATCAAAAATATGTATAGGGCAAAACATTACGATATGAAGGTTGGGTCTGTTACAATGGTCCTTAAGAGCAGCTGGGCTACAACCATACGCTCCAGCGAGTGCGAATCTTCGGGTCTTAGGGTGTTTTCAGGCTCGTTCCAGACCTAGGGGCACTGTGAGTTGCAGGATATAAACGAATGCAATGGACAAATACAAACCCGATCCATCATCTCTGACCAGCTCTTCCGGAGAGCAGCAATGATCTTCCTGTCTGTCTTCGATGGTGGGTATTGAAAGTTTACAGCCGCGCAACAGAGAATGTGCAGCGGCGCAAAATATGGCGATTGCACCTTTGTATTTGTCAAATTAGAAAGAAGTCTAGCAGCCTAGAATCTGTAGAACCGACACACCTCTTCGGTCACTCTCTTCAGAAGGTCCTCGGGCATATCAGGCAAGGTTTGAAAGAACACCACCATGTCGCACACATTCCTGCACAACGCCTCCGCTATTCCAGCATTTACAAGGCCTCCCCATGCATCGTTCTCAACACCGCGTTGGTCTTTCATTGAAATCTCCTTCAGGACCTCAAGTGCGGGATAGATATCTCCTTGGTGATCTCCCTCCCTTGTGGTATGCCCTGGCTGAAGCACAATTGTACGAACAAGGCGACCAGGATTCGAAGTCGCGATTTCCCTCCATTGCAAAGTTTGCTCAGGGGTGTGGGTGATGATCTTCGCGTAGGCTGGCATAACGAGTTCGAGTTGCTGTGAAGAACTGAAAGGACTTCGTCGGAGTTTAGTTCAAATCTTGATCTTATTAAACCTGCATGCACCCCCTATCAATGCCTTCAAGCGCACCCGTCGTGTCGCCCCAGATCAAGTGTTATCATCCAGCAGTCGGCTTCTTCCAGATTGCAGAAACACCTGCTAGTTTACCTAGCCAGAGTCCACTGGAACTCACCCCACCAATTTCCCAAACCGAAGCGCAGTTTCAACTATGATAGAAAGGCTCCTTATGAACGTAGTTGTAGGGAGGGCGTAACTGGAACTTGAAGGAGATGACCGTGGTATCGACCTATCGCCATTTGTCGTATCGGTCTGACACTTCCCACCGTCACAAGTTATCGAAGGTTGCCCACACCCCCATAAAACCTAGGTATTGAGTGAACTCATTTCTGTCTTAACAGTAAGAGCCACTCTGTTTCCAATGTTGTTCTATTCTTGAGACACCTTTAGACCATTTCAAATGCTTCATGCGCTCATCACCAACATAACCCAAGTGCTGTGCACAGCGTTATGCGCCAACTCCTTTGACCCCTGATCAATCGCGACCATCTGCCCGCCCTCCAAGGACTCAAACACTCTTACAGCGACCTTTTATGGCACTATGTTAAAGTCGCTTGCTTGCTCACTATCGAAAACCTCGACATTGGACGGTATCTCAAGTTACATACGACCAAAGATGTTCTTGAGGCCCTCTCAAATGCTACCAGTGTCACTCTACAGTTATCCCTGGTATAATGAATTCCCAGCTCATTGGATCTGAAATTTTTATCAACCTATACTGTCACTCTACTGCGTCGACTTGTCGCCCTTCTCCGCGATCATTTTCGCTGATGACGACTTCACTGATTAAAATATACATGGTAAATATGAAGCGGTTCTTCCGTGGCCTTTGATTCCACCGCATAGGATGTGACCTTACTATGGAGAAACAAATCCTCGTGCACCGAAATTTTCTCAAATCTGGTGCAGGACTTCCCCTTTCATACGGGAGCTGGATGACCCACTGGCCCACATTACACGATGAGGTTTAAAGGCTTGGATGGATATGGGAATTTTTACCCCTGTAATTGGCTAGGAGTGTCGAATCACCCTATACCAAATAATTCGCTAACACTGGGATGTACTGAATCTTGACAGTTTTAGCGTTTGAATCTCTGACCATTTCGTTTGATTACTCCCCATGCATATAATATGTCAGTAGTCCATCGAAATTAAGAGGCATCTAGAGGAGATGTTTCTGACAAAGTTCTGTGGATCTATTCCAGACTCGTATCATTGGAAAAGCTCCATTCACTCACTACATGTCTGAGATGCCTCTCCCTTGTGGTCGGTGATGAGGACAGGTTTCTGATTGGTTAAATGCGTGCTAGGAAGTACATAGTGCGGCCATCAGTGTCGAGACCAAAGGCTTTAGTTGTGATGAAGAATGGTCCATGTAGAGGAAAACAGTTTGAGCGACCTCACTTCCCCTGAAGGAAGGGATTGACAGTTGATGACGAATATGTAGAAAGCAGAACAAACCTGAATCGACTCTGCAGATCGGAAGAAATTTTACGACTGTTGGCGCGATTTCTGGTGGTAGCTTGGCGGACACGTCTGTCTCTTCTGGAAACCCTCAGCGCTCCTTGGAATTCAACTTAAGTGAGCATGAGTTTCGGAAATTCGGTCAACAATTCAGCGTTCGGAGTACAGCGTATCCCCAGGTCTGAGCATAGAGTGCACGGCGCCAAGGACTGACATCAAATTAAGTAAGAATTTTCATCGACGGGCGAGCAGCCTGCGATACTTATCTCTTCTACGTCGTTTCCAATCTGATAAGTGCCTGCAACGGACTCGGGCCGACTCTGTTACAACCATCATGACATCTGCTGAGATTCGTCCATTTGAATATTACAGGCTAGAGCGCTCAAGAAGTTGAATCCCAATCCATTACAATCGTGTAAGTAACGAATCCTGTTCCCCCTTGGATTAAGTTTACGGAGACAATAATTGCAGAATCGTTTCTGACTCTCTGATCGATACCCTTAATCCATGCGACAATACTTACAACGTCAATGAAGCCAATGAAGATGTTCCCCGGATATCTTCTATCCCACCAGTCTAGGACTCGAATATCGCTTCAAAGAAGCTCAAATAGCCACGAGCATCCCCTTCTTCCAGGTCCTCTCGACAACAATGACATGGAGATTTTCGCCCTACCAAACGAGATATTTTGCGCCATCTTTTTGTTTGCTCGCGACCTTAGCATGTCCGAGTCCAACATCTTGAACTTGAAAGAGTTGCCCACGGAGGTTAAGATATCCCACGTTTGCAGGTTATGGCGTTCCATTGCAATCAACTTTCCGGTTCTATGGAATACGTTCAGATATGGCCTACCAAAGTCACCGACAACTGACGTCAGGAGTCGCTTGGATGCATACCTCGAGAGGTCAGACCGTCAGCTTCTTGATTTTTGGTTAAACTTCCGAGGCGACCGCCATCGCAAACATTCCAACAACCACAGCGAAATGTTCCACGTTATTCTGACACATGTGGATCGTTGGCGACGCTTTACTTTGTTAGTGGATGTGGATGACCATCGTTCCATCGAGGACTACCGTCGCGACTTCAAGGATATCCATCCCGTTAATCTGGAACACTTTGCATTTTGCCCGCAGGTTAAGGCTTGGGGACAGGAAACATTTTTCTCTCCAAAAATATTTAAAAATGGTGCTGAGAAGCTGGCATCCGTCAGATTGGAGACGAATAGCTACGGCGTCTGTGTGCCTCCTCTTTCCAACCTAACGACCCTCCGCATAGAACGCTCATTGTCCAAAGAGGCCCACATCAAAACCTCGACAATTCTTCCCTTGTTGGCTATCCCATCCCTAGAGAATTTGTCCTTGTCTGGATTTGGCCATAGTGAATATGTTGAAGCTACAATCAAGAAACCCATTGTCATGAAGAATTTAAGAGATCTTCGGTGCGGAACTGGTCGAGTCGTAAAAATTTTATCCTTCATAGAAGCTCCACGGCTGCACACCCTCACCCTGAAGGATGTCTGCTTTCCTCATCTCCGACCCAATGCCACTCCAGTCCTCACCACTCTCATTCTTTGCAACTGTTCCATCTCATGGACGGCCTTCGCTAGGGAGCTCTCTCACATTGGGAACCAGATCCAACACCTGACAGTCTCGGAAGCCTCGGAAGGCACCTTCCACCTCCACGCACTTACCGAATTTGCGGAGGGCAGCTGGCCACGCCTCAGGACGTTGAGATGCAATCTACAGACGATCACACGAATGGAGTTGTACACCCAACTCGCAATTTCCCGCCTTGAAACCGAGAACCCGTTCAGCATGTACGTTCATGGAAATCTACTTTCTCTGTGGGAGGAGAGATCGCCTGACATTCTTCCTCAACTTCACGCACTGTGCGATTTGAGGGCTTGGGACGATGAGAGCCCATTGATTCCACGACATTGGCCGTACGGGGATGATCGTGCTGACCACCCATATGATAAAGCAGATTATGATTACCATTCTTTCAGAGTTTTTTCTTATCATTGAGAAATTAGATCGAAGCCGATTGATTTTTTTCTACCCATTATGTATTATTCATATCAAGCCAAAGCATGCCATCATTTACCAGATACCAATTTTGCAATTACATCCATCATTCATCCTGAAGAATTGTCGAGCATTCCCACTAGAAGGCAGGGCATATATCCAACGCTTGAGCTTGAAGGGCTCGTCCTGCGTCTTTAGTCTTTGTTGGTTCGGATTTTATCTGTAGTCGAACTCCATCAGCCAAAAGCACATCGACTCCACAATACTTCGTCTAGCACTGCGAAAGGTAGATGAATGAAAAGCAGATAAATGAGGGGCGTAGAGAAATTGGTCCAAATAAAACAACATAACAGGATCTATGTAATGGACTACCTGTATTACTCTTGGTATGGATAACCAAATTTGCCCTGGTCCTTGCGACGCCATAGCTTTTTCCTGGAACAAATATTAGAAAACAGATTGGCAAAAGAGTTCATAGTTTACAAACTTCTTTTTAGTGGGCAAGTGTTCCACAAAGACTTCCACGCAGTGTTTCGCCTTGAATTCGCGAATGAAGCGGGGGTCCCTGCGCCACCGAATAGAAATGAGCCAACCATGTTAGAAACGCCTACCGCCAATCGTGACTTACCAGAGTTCACTAGCAATGCCCAGATCCTTGCAACACCGCATCAAAGCATTACTCTTGCATGCCTCTGTAGCAGTGGCAACACCCGATGGATCGAAGTATTCCTGCTCTCCTCGAGCAATCGCGACCAGCCTTCAATAAGCACGACGTCATAATCAGGACTGGTGAATGAAACAGCGATACGAAGGGAAACGTACCTTCCAAGACACACAAGCGCGTATTCCCGGCTAACAATTTTAGGTCCGACATTGGTTTCTGTCCGTGGTGCGAGACCCCAACCTCCAGGACCGAAAGCTTTGTTGAGAATCCTTCGGTACTTAATTTCTGGCAAGTAAATAAGACCGTCTAATCATTTCGAGTAAGAGTGGAAATCAGTTTTTATCCCAATGCACTGAAAGCATCCTGTCTCGCCTGGTTTCATCTCAACATCCATTTCGTCAATGGGAGCCTGCAGGACCTCAGAAATCTCGGCCGAGAATGGTTGAGTAGACAGCCCTGAGTAGCTCCTTGACCAGTCAGTTGCCCCATCTATCCCCTTTACATCAGGTAGTACGGATTCTGTCGTGGGTTGTGCTGGTGGAAGGGTTGACGGCGAGGTGGTTGTCGTGCTGTATCTGAGAGCTTGAGAGAGGGTGCGGCCAGCCTTATTAGAAAGAAAAGAAGAGGTCTGTGCAAGGAAACGCGGTGCAGTACGAGTTGAGGGCGTTAACAATCTGTGAACACTCATGGTGGTTTGAAGGAAGTCGCGTCGTCGCGTCGCAGGACTGCCATATATGGACTCAGGGAGTCGGCACCGTTAATTCTGTTTCCCTTTAACGTATATACTTACATAGCTAAAGATAAAGTAGTACACAGGCAGACTTATTTAAATTAAATAAAGCGCAGTTGTCATGGTCTCAAATTGGCATTTTCCAATTCACCTCGTCCTTGAAGTCCCCAAACTCCCACTTGAAGCAATCCTGTGCATAGAATATAAGTGAGGGGTGGTTATCTTCCACTTTCTAACACAAACTTACTACACAGTCATCCTCGATGATTGCTTTAGGTACGTTTCTCTTTCCCTCTCGGCGCTTCTTCTTCTCTTCCTCATCTTCGCCTTTCTTGCCCTTCTTTCCCCACCCAAGAAGCCTACGGACACCAGATTCATCTACCCCGCTCTGGTCGTCTTCTTCTCCCCACCAAGCATCACCTTCCAATACATTCATCACCACTTCCTTGATTACGTGCTTTCGGACGTCGACTGACCATCCCAGCTTCTTCACAGTATCAAACACAATACTCTCGCCTAGATGACACTGCGTTTCCAGCGCAAAGCCTGCTTGTGCGCAGGCTGAGCCGAAACCTGTGCACGCACCTTGAGGTATTGGGTCGGCCGTGTGATAAACGTGAGTTGTAGCGATATGCCGATGCATGGGTGGAGGAGGCGGATATGGCGATGGGAGAGATGGCACGGGTATCGACGGTTGCGGGTGTTTGTGTGGGGGAAACAGGGAACCTACGTGTGGTATGTGTATCTGGCTGACGGAGGTAGGGACGGGTGAGATAGGCGGGAATGAGATGGGAGGTGGAAGTGGAAGATGCAGACGAGAAGCTGCAAGACGTTCGCCGGGCGCTTCGAATGCAACCGCTGGAAGGCCATAAGTGGCACCTAAAAGGCTAGCAAGCGATCCGCCCAGTGAATGACCAACGAGCCAAATATTAGATCCGGGATAGATTTTCAGCAAGTCATCGATTAGTTTCTGTAGGACGGGTTTTATTAGTGCAAGGAAAAAAATAAATAAAGTAAAATACTTACAATGCCAATGGAATAAAAAAGACTATCTTGGACGAGCGCATCCGTCAAGCATTCGCTGTCGCATCTGTAATTACTTGAGTAGCAATCGCACACTGTCCGAAATATCCATGATATGTCAACGCGTGCACAGCAGCAGGAGAATAGTCTGCGTTATCATGAAAGCGTTGGTGACTGGATCTTGCTTGCAAAGAAACAACCCACAAATTGTCGTTGAATTTGTCTAGTTTCGATGTCGGTCCTTGTAGCGTTGTACCCTTAATCGACAATACAATAGTCGAATTGTCGGATGATTGAAAAACGTGTCCTCTGAAGCCGTCGGATTCCTCCCAGCCAAATGGAAAGCTCTAAGGACTCGAAGGTAAGCAGTAGATCCGCAGCAATGGAATACTGGTCACTGACACTGTTCCATGCCTGGTGTACCTCGTACCAATTCTTCTGACCTGGCAAAGCATAGGCATTGCCCGACATGCGTGCCAACTGTGCAAGCGTGTGGATATCCCCAACATCTGGACCTTCTACTGGCACCAAATCCCACACTAGCTGTTCTGGTTCGCTTTCGGAATGCTGCAGAGATCGCAGGCGAGTGCGATGAAGGATATCCAAAGAGCGTGGTTTATAGACTGTGATAGGTCGGGATCTGAGCACCACAGATGTGGGAGGTAGTGGATAGGAAGGTGAAGGTGTGAATTGAGCTGAACCTGCAAGATTTGATGGTTGTTCGATGTCGAGTAGAGAATGAGAGACAAATGGTACTTGGGTACTATAAGAAAAGTCAGGTAGAAGAAAGAGCAGCGTCAGAAAAAGGCATCTCGGGAGCATCGTACTGAAATCATAGACTGAGGAACGAGTGTCGAGCACAACGGCCACAGGTTAAGTATGTCCGGGCCGCATCACAGAAATGGCCGAGTCAATACACAAAAGGGTATCTCTTGTAAAGAAATCAGGTACATCTGTTATCCACACGCTCAGACACGGAAGGCCTGTCCACCAATGAAACGCCCCTGAACATAAACTCTCTCGATATTACGATCGTCTCCGCAAAACAGAAACCTTTCCAACCAGCCTTCCAATTCTTTGTCTGGTGTTCGGTGTGTGGTTGTGGCTTCACTCAGGCCCCAAATTCCCGAGTTCCCAGTTTCTTCGCGAACGCTGACAACTAAAGCATCAAAGCTTTTACCGGGAACAAAGGATCCGATTTGACTCTCGAGGTCACAGACTGCGGCTCCGCCTAGTGTGGCGAGGTACAGTAGAGCTGGGAGCTGAAGCGGCTTGTTGGCGAACTCGGAGCTGGAGGACAATTCGGAGTCTCTTTCATGAAACGCGCAAACCTTGGAAGCGACGCTGGCGTTCTGTACCGCGTTAAGCATGGAGGTACTGAATCCTCCGGATACGTCGGTGCCGAGTCCGACCTTAGAGGGTGAGGTTCAACATGAATAGACTTTTGGCACTCCGTAAACTTTTTCTCACCTTGATTCCTTTGTCAAGATAACGTCCAATTGGTGCGACCCCGCTACTCAGATTAAAATTGCTTGTCGGACAATGGCTAATGCCAGCGTTTCTCTTCTTGATGAGGTTGACTTCGTCCTCAGTCAAGTGGACGGCATGAGCAAGAATGGTGTTATGCTTCAACAGGCCGAACATATCGTAAACACCTGCATAATGAGGCGCCGCTGGGAACAGCTCACGGGTATAAGCCACCTCAGAGGGGTTTTCGGAAATGTGAGTTTGAATGCGCAGAGTGGGATCGGAACTGGCGAGGGCTCCTAATGAGGCAAGAAGTTCATCTGTACACGATATCGCGAATCGCGGAGTCAGGATGGGCTGCACAAGAGGCTCTTGATTCGAAGACGGCGGTGACAAGGTCCGAACATAGTTGATAAAATTATGGGTAGCAGCAATGGAGGATTCCGGGGAGGGTTCTATATAATACGAAGGCGAGTCTCGGTTCATGTTGCATTTCTACAAGACACGATGTTAGCACCATGGACGAACGACCTATACACTCCGCACGTACACCGACAAACGCACGCTGACCAGAAGTATAGATTATATCTGCCAAAACTTTAGTTGACTCGAGGTGCAGAGTACCATAGTAGCAGCACGTTGTAGTCTATGAAAATTCTATGTGAGTATGAATATAAAGGCTACAAGGTGGGTAACACACCCCAGTATTGATAAGGCGTCTGACCACTGATTTGTAGGCCTTTCGCGCAAAATCGAGGTCCGAGAAATTTCCTTCCATTGGAAAGGTAATATTGTGCAGCCAATCTAAAAGTTGGTATTGGCCTCCACTAATAACGAAATTAGGAGATTAAATTGGGCTCCTTCAGCAGCGGGAGATAGGGAAATAATCGACTGACGTCCCCATGTTTGGCACTTGCGGAGCATGCTACGCAGTGGCGTCAGCGTTATGAAACCCATGCTACTCGATAGAAATGACATAACCCACCGTATGCGTGTCGATGAAGCCAGGCATAATAAATTCGCCATCCCTCAAAGTAAAAACCTCAGCGTCGACCTGACCTTTAGCCGCGAGTACTTCTTGAAGCGTATGAGGTTCCACATCGTTAACTATCCATCCTATATTCCCAGAACCGTCTACGGCGATCAGACAATGTGGGAGGGCAGAGTAGGATGTCAGAGACAGTGGATTGATGACAGCACCATAGAAGATGGTAGTTGTGGGCATTTCTTGCAAGATTTGTGGGAATGGAAGTGGCAAAGTTGATGGCAGAAACGAGAGAGTTGGCAAAGGCTAAATGACAGGCTTATCGACATTGTGGTGAGCGTGGATGCCGAACAGAATACATAAAGCACGTGGTATTAATAGTAGCTTTAAACGACATTCTATATTTAGTATCTCACTCGACATACTTACTGCCATCGTCGTCTAATAGGGAGGCAAAACCACGCAAAACCCTCTACACTTACGGTAGAAAAGCTGTCTGGATCCCTAATTTGGGTTGGGATTTCTATCAAACTAGGAAGGTATGGCATGAAGAATTTCTCGTGGTAAGGTTGTCAACTCGTATTCTGGTGGTGCATGCGGCAAATTAGTCACTTCCCTGGCGTTCGCCACGACAGCAAAGCGACGGACTTATTCTTCTCGGGCATACTCTACCAAGCTCGGGATGGACTTAGAGTCGATGTTACTTGCTATTGATATGGATCAAGCCTAATCTTGTGCGATGGGAACGGGTACAATAGTTGCTGTTAGGTCGAAGGTGAGGGCATCTCGTAGTGCTGCGGACTCCCTGGATTGAATGCCTCTTTCCCAGACCCCACCCATATCTCGTCCGAGGATTCAAAATCACTTTCTAACTAAGGCTAGCCTCTGGCCTGGCGGAATTTCTGGCTTCAGATACCGCACTACTCTTTTTCTATCAGATAACCCCAATTCCGCAGCAACGTCGTAATATTCAGTCAAGTTCAGAACGACAGTTGGTTCTTTCAAGTAAACTCCCGTACCCGATGGTATTACCGCTCCCACCGGTACCGAGGCTGGTATTCCATAAAACCATTGGCCTCAAGGTTCATTGGCGTCTGAAGTCAGTGTATATGTCATATGAGGACAACCTCGTTCGGGCTCATGGCTTGCGTGGAATCGAATCTCGAAAGGTACTTAATGGAAATGGACGTCCGATAAAATCGTGCTTTTAGCCAAGGCCTAAAGTACCCGGAACTCAGGTCATGTGTAGCACTTCGAAATGCCGAGGACATCTATATCTGGGCTTCGACAAATTCGCGGGCAGGCCCTCGATACTAGGACTATTTGGAGTTATTCCAAGGTCAATGACGACTCCGTCGTTGACCATATCTAGCAGGTTGCATTCTCAGTTAAGCCGACTTTCCTCCATGTCCTTGGTTCTCCCTGGACATGTACATGAACACCATCACTAGGCCCATCTTGTTCCACCATAACCCGCGTCATCATTTCCCCTTTCCACGACTTAGAACCATCTGGTTCCAACAGCGCACTGCTTCCAAGGCAGCACAGGGCACGAAATCAATTAGCACTCCATCAAACCTTGTTAACGACAAGCGTATTATTTCTCGCGAATTGTCACTACTGCGCCCTCCGACAATCACCCCGATCCATCAAACCCCCGAACCTTTCAAATTTAAGGAACATGGGGTGGGACCGCTACTAGCTTCCTAGTCTCGGCGCTTGAGAAGTCGCAGTTAATCGGCTATAATTTGGATCAACCTATCATCGCATCAGTACACGAAGATCTTGAAGATACATACAATCACCAAACTTCCAAGAAATTGGCTGAAATTGGTGCTGCGGCTCAAGGTTTGGCTTAAGAAACCCAGCTTGGCACGATTTCCGAAAGGGTTCTAAACGGTCGTTGATGTGGCGCACGTCTCGCTCGACTGAGGGTGGACGCGATAGCCCCACCTTCCGGTCATTGTGCTTGCCATTCTCCGTTATATCACAAACTCTCACTGGAAATAATCCAACTCCATTATGGGTAAAATGGAAGGGCTTAACCATGCCACTATTACTCTTATTGAACGAACATTCCACTCCATTTGGCCTACCCGGTGACAATCGAATACCATCAAATTACCCCAGGCATTGCGCGTATGCGTACCATCTCAATTCACCGTTCTTGTACTTGCAATTTTTCTTTGCTCAACCAGGGGCAATAAAGCCTTCTGTCATCGGCAGCGACACCAATTACTCTGCGCTCACGACCTA
>Ga0307509_10001831_pt1 | contig 35184 bp, 35 predicted proteins | sample 10_EM_MG_FD_202245 | JGI IMG/M metagenome (GOLD analysis project Ga0307509, IMG submission 202245) | Populus trichocarpa ectomycorrhiza microbial communities from riparian zone in the Pacific Northwest, United States - 10_EM | ecosystem: Host-associated > Plants > Roots > Unclassified | place...
CCTTGCCCTCGACGTACATCTGCTCGAAGCTGGAGCTGGACTTGCCGACGTCGGTGCCGGGGTTGTACTCGTTGAACATGACCTTGGCCTTCCAGGCCACGCCGTCGACGTTGCCGGTCTGCGCCAGCCCGAACTCGCCGTAGAAGTCGCATTCGTTGCCCAGCCGGTAGTGCCCCCCGGAGATCCCCAGGTTGTAGCAGGCCCGTGCCGCGTCCTTGGACGTGGCTCCAGGACCCGCGCGGAAATAGCCGTCGAAATCGACGGCTTGGGCCGTGCTGCTGCCGAGCATGGCGACAAGCGCCGTGACCGCGAGCCCGACGGCGCGTTGCTTTTGATGTGTCTTCTTCAAGATTCGTCTCCTGTTGTGGTGGGGTGAGAAGAACGCAGGACACGAGGTCCCCTGCGCGGTGGGAAACCGGGTTGGGCGATGGCCTGGTAGTCGAGCACCAGCACCTCGGCAAGATGCGGCCGGGCCATCGTCGAGAAGGCGTGATGGGTGGGATGCACGAGGTAGGCGTCGCGATCGCGTGCGTCGGCGAAGCCGAGCGAGAAGCAGTGCGTGAAGCCGCGCGCCAGGCCTTCGGAGCTGCAGTCGAGGCCCCATTCGAGCGACTGCACTTCGTCGATCTGCGCCCCGAGCGCAACGAACGCCGACTCGACGCTGGCGCGTTGCGCGGCATCGGTCTCGGGATGAAACCGCAGCAGGACGACATGGCGCAGCGTCATCGTCTCGCTCCTTAGGCGCCGAGCCCGCGCAGCACGTCGTAGCACGCGCCCATCGTGTGGTAGTCGGTCTTGCCGGCGGGGCTCTTCTCGTCGGAATAGGGCCGGTTGTCGGGCGTGCGAATGCGAAACCACGCGCCATGGCGGTGGTCGATCATGTGGGCCCAGCTGTAGGCCCAGAGCCGTTCGTACCAGACCCAGTACGCGTCGTCGCCGGTGCTCAGCGCGAGCAGTGCGGCGGCGGCCAGGCTCTCGGCCTGCACCCAGAAATACTTGTCGGCATCGCAGACCTGGCCGTCGGGCGCGAAGCCGTAGACCAGGCCACCATGCACGTGGTCCCAACCGAGCCGCACCGCGGTGTCGAAAAAGCGCTGGGCGGTGGGAACCAGCCACGCGGGGCGCTGGTCCGCGGGCAGATGGCGTTCGAGCTGCAGCAGCAGCTTGGCCCACTCGGTCAGGTGCCCGGTCTGGAAACCCCAGGGCCGAAAGATGTTGGTCTTGTCGTTGCGGTTGTAGTCCCAGTCGATCGACCAGTCGGCGCGGTAGTGCTCCCACACGAGCGCGCCCAGGCCGGTGTCGGCCAGCGCGGCCTGGCGTTGCGTGACGGCCTCGGCGAGCGCCACGGCGCGGGCGAGGTACTTCGCGTCTGCCGTCGCTTCGAACGCGGCCATCAGCGCTTCGCAGCCATGCATGTTGGCGTTCTGGCCGCGGTAGGGTGCGAGCTGCCAGTCGGGGCTGGCCTCGTCGGCATACAGGCCGTGGGCGGGCTCCCAGAAGTGCCGCTCCATCAGTGCGAACGTCGCCTCCAGGCCCGCGCGCGCTTCTGTGATCCCGGCCATCAGTGCGTGCGCGTGCGCGAGCAGCACGAAGGCCAGGCCGTAGCAATGGTTGGTGGCGTCCTGCACCGTCGCGCGCTGGCCGTCCCAGTCGAGTTGCCATGCGTAGCCGCCTTGCGGCTGCGCATGGGCTTGCTGCAGAAAGCGCAGGCCATGGCGCGCGCCCGCTTGATAGCGGCTGTCGCCGAAGCGCCGATGCGCCATCGCATGGTTGAAGACGAAGCGCGCGCTGCTGACGAGGTGGCGGGTGCGGTGGTCGTAGACGGTGCCATCGTCCTTGAAGAAATGGAAGAAGCCGCCGCTCGGGTCGATGCAGCGCCCGTCGTAGAACGACAGCGTGTGGCGGATGTGCCCGAGCAAGAAATCGGGGCTTCTGAAATCGGGCGTCGTTGGCGCAGTCATGTCGGGGTGATGTCGAGATCAAGCCCAGGGGCGCAGGCCCATCTGCATCTGGCCGAGCGGGCTGAGGTCGTTGCGCCGGGCGCGGCCCTCGAAGTCGAGCTCGTAGTCCTCGGGCGCGAAGTCGGGGCTGCTGCGGCCGGTGAGAAACGCGGCGGCCTGGCGTTCGGCGAACGCGTCGTTCTTGTCGCACCACGGCGCGGCGCCGATGTAGATCACGTTGCTGTAGCCGTGGCCCGTGTGTTCGTTCTCGACGGCGTGGATCACGTCGGAGTGCCACCAGACGGTGTCGCCGGGGCCGACCTGCGGGATCGACACCAGCCCCGCGAGCAACTCGGGGTGCCATTGCATCGACGCGCCCAACGCGCGGCCCGGTTGCGCGCCGCAGAGATCGCCTTCGGGCACGTCGGGTTGCAGCGCGCGCAACAGCATCCACGGCGTGGTCTTGGCGATGGGCACGAGCTTGAGCGTGCCGTCGCCGGGGCCCTGTCGCGTCAGTGCCGTCCAGCCCTGGAAGGTTCGAAACGCGGAGCACACGGCTGGCGACGGGATCTCGCGCGTGGCGGTGCGGCCCTCGGCATCGAAGGGGTCGAAGGCGAGCGGGTCGCCGTGGAAGACCTCGCGGTAGACATGGCGGAAGGTCGGCTCGCACCAGCGCTCGACCGAGCCGCCATCGGAGTGCGGCGACAGGCCCAGCGTCGAATCGCCGGGCTCGCGGCGCCGCGTGCGGTCGGCATAGTTGAACTGTCGATCGGGGTCGAAGTAGCGCTTGCCCTTCTTCTCGAAGGTCCACAGCCGGTTCAGCCACGCACGCGTCTCGGCCATGTGGGGGTGTTGACGTGCCTCCATCTGCGCGGGCGACCAGTACAGGCTGTAGATCTGCGGGCGGCTCGCGCCGAGTGCGCTGAAGTACTTGTCGAGGCCGGCCTTGTCGGGCATGCGCTGGAGGTATTGCACTTCGTCGATGTAGCGCCCGATCGCCTCGTTCCACGCGTCGACCTGGGCCGCATCGAACACGCCGCGGATCACCACGCAACCGCGCCGCTTGATGCGCGCGATCTGCGCCTTCGACACCATGCCGCCGGCGATGTCGGCATAGCGCACCTCGGGCACCGCGCCGCCTTGCGCCTGCTCGGCGCGGATGGCGCTGACCTCGTCGTTCAAGGCCTCGGTCAGCTGCGCGTAGCGCTGCGACAACTCCGGCACCTCGGTGCGAAGCTGACGCTGCGAAGCCCGCACAGCGGTGGGCACATCGTTCATCCAGGCTTCCACGACACAGTCCTCCTTGGTCTCAGGCGATGTCCTGCCGGCAGCCGCTGCGCGCGCTCGCCAGGCCGGCCAGCGCGGTGGCCATGGCCCGCGCACCGTCGAGGCCGCTGGCCAGCGGCGCGCCGTCGCCGGTGCAGGCACGAATGAAGGCGGAGAATCCCGCCTCGTACAGATTGACGGGCTGCACCGGCAGCTCGCGTTCACCCTGCGCATCGCGCAGCCACAAGCGGCCCGCGCCGGCTTGCGTCATCGAGCCTTGCGCGTACAGGTTGCCCTCGGTGCCCAGCACGTGCAGCCGCGTGACGGCATGCGGGGCGACGAAGGATTGGTGCAGCTGCGCGAACACGTTGCCGTCGAACTCGATCACGCTCATCGCGCTGTCTTCGACGCTGCCGCGGGCCAGGCCCGCTTGTGCCGCGCTGGTGTAGATGCGGCGCGGCTCGGCCTGCAGCAGAAAGCGCAGCACGTCGACGTCGTGCACGAGGATGTCGAGCACCACGCCGCCGCCGGCCTCCGGCTGATCGAGCCGCCAGCCTTGCAGCTGCAACGGCAGGTAGACGGCATGCGAGACCTGCACGCCGTGCACGCGGCCGATTGCGCCGCTGGCGATCAGCGTGCGCATCTGGCGGTGGCAGTCGGATGCGCGCAGGTGGTGGTTGGTCGCGAGCACGCGGCCGCGGGTGGCGGCGTCGCTCACCATGCGGTCGGCGTCGGCGACCGACATCGCGAGCGGCTTCTCGCACATCACGTGGCAGCCGGCGGCCAGCGCCGCCAGCGTCTGTGCGCAGTGCTGTTCGTTGGTCGAGCTCACGTAGACGGCGTCGAAACGGCCGTCGCGCAGAAAGAGGTCGAGGTCGGTGTCGGCGCCGGTCAGCCCTTGCTCGGCGGCGAACTGCCGGGCGCGCGCCGCATCGCGCGAGACCACGCCGACGAGCTCTTGCCCCGGCAGTTGGCGCAGCGAGCCGATCACGCGTTCGGCGATGCGGCTGGCTCCGATGAATCCCCAACGCATGGCGTGCCCCTCAGTTCAGCCGCAGGCCGCTGTCGGCCGCGAACACATGAATGGCCGAGGGCGGCACATGCACGCGCACGGCCGCGCCCATCTCCACATTCGGCAGCCCGCCCATGCGCACCGTGATCTCGGTGTGGCCGAGGTCGACCAGCGCGTAGGTCTCCGGCCCGGTGGGTTCGACCAGCGAGATGCGACCCGCGAGCTGTCCGTCGTCGCGGATCTCCATGTGCTCGGGCCGCACGCCGACGCTGAGCTTGCCGACGGGTCCATCGGCCAGCGTGCCGATCAGGGCGCCATCGGGGAGGCGCAGCGCGCCGGACGCGTCGCGCGTCGCGTCGAACATGTTGATCGACGGCGAGCCGATGAACTCGGCGACGAAGCGGTTCGCGGGCCGCGCGTAGATCTCGAGCGGCGTGGCGAGCTGCTGGATGCGGCCTGCGTTCAGCACCGCGATGCGCGTGCCCAGCGTCATCGCCTCGACCTGGTCATGCGTCACGTAGATGGTGGTCACGCCGGTGCGCAGGTGCAGCCGCTTGATCTCGGCGCGCATGTCCACGCGCAGCTTGGCGTCGAGGTTGGACAGCGGCTCGTCGAACAGGAACAGTTCGGGCTCACGCGCCAGGGCCCGGCCGATCGCGACGCGCTGGCGCTGGCCGCCTGAGAGCTGGCGCGGCCGGCGGTCGAGCAGGTGGTCGATCTGCAGCATCGCCGACACGCGCTGGACGGTCTTGTCGCGCTCGGCCTTGGGCACGCTGCGCATCTCCAGCGGGAAGGCGATGTTGGCCGCCACCGTCATGTTCGGGTACAGCGCGTAGGACTGGAACACCATCGAGATGTTGCGGTCGGCGGGGCCGGCGCCGGTGATGTCCTTGCCGCCCAGCACGACGCGCCCGCCGCTGGGCTCTTCGAGCCCGGCGATGACGTTCATCAGCGTGCTCTTGCCGCAGCCCGAGGGACCGACGAGCACGAGGAACTCGCCGTCGGGCAGGTGGATGTCGATCTCGTGCAGCACGCGCACGCTGCCGAAGAGCTTGTGAACGCCGCGAAGGGCCAGGTCTGCCATGTCGTTGTTGTCCTTCAGCCCTTGACCGAGCCGGCCATGAGGCCGCGCACGAAGTACTTGCCCGACAGCAGATAGACCGCCAGCGTCGGTGCGCCGGCGATGAACGCGGCAGCGAAATGAACGTTGTATTCCTTGACCCCGGTGCTCGAGTTCACGAGGTTGTTCAGCGCCACCGTGATCGGGAAGCTGCTGTAGTCGCTGAACGAGGCGCCGAACAGGAAGTCGTTCCAGATGTTGGTGAACTGCCAGATGATGGACACCACGATGATCGGGCCGCTGTTGGGCAGCAGCAGCCGTCCGAACAGACGCCAGAAGCCGGCACCGTCCATGCGCGCCGAGCGCACCAGCTCGACCGGGAAGGCGGCGTAGTAGTTGCGGAAGAAGAGGGTGGTGAAGCCGATGCCGTAGACCACGTGCACCAGCACCAGCCCCGGCACCGTGCCCGCGAGGTGCAGCATCCCGAGCGTGCGCGCCATCGGGATCAGCACGATCTGGAACGGGATGAACACCGAGAACATCAGCAGCGCGAAGACCACATGCGCACCGCGAAACTTGAACTGCGTCAGCACGTAGCCGTTGAAGGCGCCGAGCGCGGTCGAGATCGCGACGCCCGGCACCGCCATCAGGAAGCTGTTGATGAAGTAGGGCTTGAGGCCGGTGGCCTGCACGCCGATCTGCGCCAGGCTCCAGGCCTCGCGCCACGGCTGCCAGGTGAACACCTGCGGCAGGCTCATCATGTCGCCGCTGCGGATCTCGTCGAGCGGCTTCACCGAGTTGACCAGCATCACGTACAGCGGCATCGCGAACAGCAGCGCGAAACACACGAGCACGCCGTACAGCAGCACGCGCGGCGCCGTGTTCGCGATCGTGCGTTCAGCCATGCTGGCCTCCGCCCTGGCGCGTTTCGCGCAGGATGTAGGGCACGACGACGATCGCGATCGCGATCAGCATCAGCACCGCGCTGGCCGCACCCACCGCCATCTCGTTGCGCGTGAAGGTGTACTGGTACATGAACAGCGAGGGCAGCCAGCTCGCGCGGCCCGGCCCGCCGTTGGTGAGCGCGATCACGAGGTCATACGACTTGATCGCCATGTGCGCCAGGATCACGAAGGCCGAGATGAAGCTCGCGCCCAGCTGCGGGAAGATCACACGCTGGTAGATGCGCCAGGCACGCGCACCGTCGAGCCGTGCCGCGCTGACGACCTCGGCGTCGACGCCGCGCAGCCCTGCGAGAAACAGCACCATCACGAAGCCCGAGGTCTGCCAGACCGCGGCGATCACGACGCAGTAGATGGCGAGGTCGCTGTCTTTCACCCAGCCGAACGCGAAGCTGTCCCAGCCGATCGCGTGCATCGAGCGCTCCAGGCCGATGCTCGGATCCATCAGCCACTTCCACGCGGTGCCGGTGACGATGAACGACAGCGCCATCGGGTACAGGAAGATCGAGCGGAACACCGATTCGGCGCGGATCCTCTGGTCGATCAGCACGGCCAGGCCGAGGCCGAGGGCGCCGCAGCCGATGATGTAGAGGCTGGCGAAGATGCCGAGGTTCTTGACCGACAGCTGCCAGTTGTTCAGCCCCATCAGGCGCACATACGCTTGTGGGCCGGCATAGCTCAGGTCCGTCATCATGGTGGACGGCGTGAACGACAGCCAGGCCGTGAAGGCGATGTAGCCATAGACGCAGGCGCCTATCAGCAGCACGCTGGGCGACAGCACCACCTTGGCGATGAACGGAGCTTTCATGCGGCTTCGTGCGGACAGAAGAAGGGCGTTGCCTGCGCCCTCTCGTAATGAGAGGGCCGGCGACGTCGATGAGCGGCGGCGCCGGGCCGCCGCGTGCTGCGCGCGTCAGTTGTCGACCGCGGCGACCATTTCCTTCACGGCCGTCTTGCTGTCGATCTGCCCGTTGAACTGGCGCGTGATCACGTCGTAGAAGGCGTTCTTGATCGCGGCCGGCACGGCGTGGCCGTGTGCCATCGAACCGACCAGCGTGCCCTTGCTGTTCGCTTCGGCCAGGTCCTTGATGCCCTTCTTGCCGCAATCGTCGAACGCGGTGTCGGGCACGTCGGTGCGTGCCGGCACCGAGCCCTTCACGACGTTGAAGGCCGACTGGAACGCCGGGTCCATCACCGCGCTGGCCATCTTGGCTTGCGCGGCCGACTTGTCGGCGCCGACCTTGAACATCGCGAACTGGTCGGAGTTGAAGCTGACCATGCCCTGCGTGCCGGGGAAGCGAATGCAGACGAAGTCGACGCCCGGCTTCTTCTTCGCGGCGATGAACTCGCCCTTGGCCCAGTCGCCCATCATCTGGAAGCCGGCCTTGCCGCTGATCACCATCGCCGAGGCGAGGTTCCAGTCGCGGTTCGAGAAGTCCTTGTCGACGAGCTTGCGCAGCTGGCTCATGCGGTCGAAGACCTTGAGCATGGTGGCTGAGCCGAGCGCGGCCTTGTCCTTCTGCACCATCGATTTCTTGTAGAAGTCGATGCCACCGGTGGTGAGCACGATGCTGTCGAAGAGCGTCGCGTCCTGCCACGGCTGGCCGCCGTGCGCCAGGCCGATGAAGCCGGCCTTCTGCACCTTCTCGGCGGCGGCGATGAACTCGTCGTAGTTGGTCGGCATCGTCGTGACGCCCGCCTTGGTCAGCACTTCCTTGTTGGCCCAGACCCAGTTGGTCGAGTGCACGTTGACCGGCGCGGCGATCCACTTGCCGTCGTACTTCGAGAACGCCTGCAGCGCGGTCGGCACGGTCTTGTCCCAGCCTTCCTTGGCGGCCACCGCGTTCAGGTCGGCGAGCACGCCTTGCTTGGCCCAGTCCTGGATGTCGAAGCCGAGCAGCTGCACGGCCGTCGGCGGGTTTCCGGAGGTGACGCGGGCTCGCACCGCGGTCATCGCCGCCTCGCCGCCGCCGCCGGCGACGGGCATGTCGTTCCACTTGACGCCTTGCTTCTCGAGGTTGCCCTTGAGCACGTTCAGCGCGGCGGCTTCACCGCCCGAGGTCCACCAGTGCAGCACTTCGACGCTTTGCTGAGCGGCTGCGAGGCCGCTCAAGCTCAGCGCGCAGGCGGCGACGATCAGTTTCAAGGCGGTCGGCCGGTTCGGCGACGACGCATCGGGCCTCCGGACGGACGAACGGTCGTGGGAAAGGCGGCTGGTCATTGGTTTGTCTCCTGACGATGTGGGCGTGACACAGCGGACCGTCGTTGCGGGGCTTGGTTGTCACGCCGTTAAGCTTAGGTACAGGTTTAAATCCTTTTGACAGGAGATTCCCGCGCCAAAGTCACCGCAGTCAGCGAAACAAACTCGCTGTTTAGGGCCGGCTTGCCCTGAGCGGACGCGCGGTTGCTAGGTGAACGGCACGCCGCCGCAGCTGTCGCGCACCACCAGTTCCACGGGCTGCACGATGTCCTGCGGCATGTCGTCGCCGTTCATCACCAGCTTGACGCCGGTGCGGCCGAGCCCTTCCTTGTCGACCCGCAGCGTGGTCAGGCCCATCGAGCCGTAAGTCGCTGCGGGGATGTCGTCGAAGCCGACGAAGGCGATGTCCTCGGGCACGCGCAGGCCGGCTGCCTGGCAGACGCGGATCGCGGCCAGCGCCGCCATGTCGTTGTAGGCGAACACGGCATCGGGCCGAGGCCGCAGCTTGAGCAGTTCGCGCATCGCGGCTTCGGCGCCGAGGGCGGTGTCCAGGCCCGGCGGCGAGACGACTTCGAGGTCGGGGTTGGCCAGCACGCCGGCCTCGTACAAGGCCTTGCGGTAGCCGCGCTCGCGCTCGCGGATGCTGAAGTGCGCGAGCGAGCCGGCGAGGTAGGCCACGCGCCGATAACCGCGCTGCAGCAGGTGGCGGGTTGCGAGGTAGCCGCCGTGCAGGTTGTCGGGGTTCACGGTGCGGCAGCCGGGCATCCAGAAATCCACGAGCGCCAGCGGCAGGTCCATGTCGCGCAGCAGGTCCACGACCTCGGTCTCGAAGAAGCCTGCGGCCATCAGGGCATCGGGCTCGTGCATGCGCAGCAGGTTGCGCACCGGATCGGCCGGGCCGGCGCTGAGCATGGTCGGCACCATGCCGAACTCGCGGCAGGTCTCCTCGACGCCGTGCATCACCTGCGAGAAGAACGGGTTCAGCGAGAAACTGCTGTGGTGGCGATGCACCATGAAGACGAGCCGGCGTGCCTTGGCCGAGCGCATCCGACTCGGGTCGTAGCCCAGTCGGCGGGCCACCTCGCGCACCGCACGCCGCGTTTCGTCCGAGAGACCGCGCTGGTTCTTCAGCGCACGCGAGACCGTGCCGATCGACACCCCGGCCGCGTGCGCGACGTCGCGAATCGTCACGCCAGAGGGCAGCTCGAGCCGTTCTGGCTGTCGTGGCGTGCTTGCCTTTGCACGGGCAGTAGGGGTCATGGTGCAGGTGCTTTCATGTGCGTCGGCCGCTGCGGCCAAATCAAGCACGGCGCGTCAGGCGTGAGTGCGAGACTTCGAAGAGCGCGGCGGTTGGGAAGATCCGGGTGGGAGCGACGCCCAAATTCGGTCGTGCAAAGGGTCTACGGCCCGACCGGAGTCTAAGAAGCTGTTGATGTTTAGTAAACAACAATAGTGAGGTAGGTAACAGGCCTAGTGACTTGGCGAAGCGTGTCTGCCGAGTAGTCCAGTCCCGGCAAGTAGGCAGCAGTTGCTGGTCAGCCGATGGCGTCTTGAAGCTTTTGGGCGACGAGCCGCAACGCCGCAATGTCTTCGGGTGCCAGATGCGAGGCAAAGAACTTGTGAACGTTGACCTGATGGACCGGCAAAGCCTCTTCGAGGCGGCGGCGTCCTTCGGTCGTGAGCTGAACTTCGGGGCCGTCTGCCCCCGCCGCGTCTTTCGCGACCAGACCTCGACCTTCCATGCGCGTGACCTGGTGCGAAAGGCGAGTCTTGTCCCAACCCAAGAATGTTTGCATATCGCGCTGACGCTTCGAGCCACCTGACGCTCGCAGATGAGCCAGCACCGCGAAGTCGGCGGCCGACAGACCCGTCGCGGCGGTGATCTGCTGAGCGACCAGGCTGCTGATCACTTCAGCCATCCGGCGGAAACCTCGCCACGCGGCCAGCTCGTCTGCCGTCAAGGGACTTGTCAAAGGCTTTTTCATGGCTGGAAGCATAGATGTGGCAGAGTTGACATGTCAACTCGGCATGTTTACACTGGTTGATATGTCAACAACAACTGAACCCGCAATGCCGTCTCCAGCCACCTGTGCCGCCGCCGGTCCGATTGCCCCGATGCACGCCTTTGTTGTTGTCGGAGGCGGGATGGGCGGGCTGGTCTTCGCCCGTGTGATGCAAATGCATGGCCTCGACGTCGTCGTCTACGAACGAGACGAGTCGCCCGCCGCGCGCTCGCAAGGCGGTGTTCTGGATCTGCATGTCGAGTCTGGCCAGTGGGCGCTCGAGGTCGCAGGTCTTGCCGATGACTTCAAGCGACTCGCGCGGCCGGAAGGCGAGGACATGCGCATCCTCACCAAGGAGGGCGTCGTGCTGTGGGAGCAGGTGGGCGAAGAGCCGTCGATGCACCGTCCGGAGATTGACCGCCCGGTGCTTCGCCGATTGCTCATCGACGCGTTGAAGCCTGGGACGATTCGATGGAACCACCAGCTGGTGGCGGTTGCGCCGACGGGGCAGGGCAACCATCGTCTGCGCTTCGCTGACGGCACGGTGGTTATCTCTGAGGTCGTTATCGGCGCTGACGGTGCGAGTTCGCAGGTTCGCGCCCTTGTCACCGACGCTGTGCCTGCCTACAGCGGCGTGAGCTTCATTGAGCTCGGGATTGCCGATGTGCAGAACCGGTTCCCTGACGTGGCCGCTCTCGTGGGTCGCGGAAGCCTCTTCGCGCTTGGCGACGACAAGGGCCTCATTGCGCAGCTCAACGGTGATGGCCGTGTCCGCATCTACGTGGCGCTGCGCATGGCCGAAGGTGCCTTCGAGAGCCTCGGTATCCAGTTCGGCAACACGGCAGCGACCCGCGCGGGGCTGCTGAGCCAATTCTCAGATTGGGCGCCGAGTCTTCGCAGGCTCATCGAAGTCTGCGATGACGAGTTCATCCAACGGGCGGTCACGGCGATGCCCGTCGGCATCAGCTGGCCCAGCAAGCCAGGCGTCACGCTGCTCGGCGACGCGGCGCATCAGATGTCGCCGTTTGCCGGCGCCGGTGCGAACGTGGCCATGCAAGACGGTGCTGCGTTGGCGCTTGCGCTTGTCGGCGCCGATGACCTCCACACCGCGATCGCCGACTTCGAGCGAGCGATGTTCGCGCGAGCGCATGAGTGCGCGGAGGCGTCAGCGCAGGGCATGGAGACCTGCATCAGCCCCGACGGGGCGCATCGGTTGGCTGAGCAGATGAAGCAGTACGCTGAGATTTGATGCTGCCGCACCGAGCGTGTTTGCACCAACGCCCGGATGGACTCTCTTCAACCACGAATTCGAACTCATCATCGCGCAGGCGATGCTGTGTACAACTCAATGGATCGCAGACGTGCCAGCCGCAGCCGCGGAGAGCTCGCTGCGCCGCAGCCACGCGCTGGCCATCGGCGGCTGTGCCATGTAGCGGTCCAAGTCTGTGGTCTGGCGTGCCATGCGGGCCACGATGACGGCGGGGTGGTCATAGGTCGGCGAGGGGGTCGCGATCACGAACAGGCCGGCCGGGTGGGCGAGGATGAGGCGATTCGTGTCGATCTGCTGCGCCTGGCGCTTGACCAGGATCGCCGGGTGCTCGCCGAGCGTGTGCGTCGCGGGCTCTGCCGCGATGTCTTGCGCCGTGGCGATCGTGGCCGAGCCAAGAAGTGCAGTGGCGAAGGCGGCGAGGAACTGAATGCGGTGGTGGATCATGATGAGGGTATCTCCGTATCGGCGGTTGTGGGGCTGGCAATGCCGCTGTTGCAGCACGCCGCATCGCCATCATCGGAAGCCGCGGTTTCACGCGTGTTTCATCACAGGGGTGACTGTGTTTCGATAATTTCCACTCGGCAGGGCAGGCGCTGTCATGCCGCATCGCCTAGCAATCCTCACTCGTACTTCAGGTACTTGAAGCGCGGATCGTCGGGTGTCCCTTGCAACGGCGATTCGGCACCGGGCTTCCACATGACGACCTCTTCGATCTTCTTGGCGAGCTCGAAGTCCTTCTCGGTGATGCCTTTGGCGGCGTGGTTCATCAGCTTGACGGTGACGAAGGCGTATGAAACCGTCAGGTCGGGGTGGTGCCAGGCGGCTTCCGCGAGATGGCCCACGGTGTTGACGACCATCAGCGTGGCCTTCCACCCGCTGGTCTTGAACTTACGGCGAATCCAGCCGTCCTCGAGATACCAGCTCGGCAACTCTTCGAGCAAGCGTGCGGTGACCTCGTCGGTGGTGAACACCTCGTCTGCAGTCTGTTTGCGCCAGGAGCTCATGTCGTTCTCCAGTTGAACCGGGGCCTCGATGCTATCGAGCCCGCTCGGGATGCGGATGCCGCGCGACGAGACAAACTGTCCCCTCGGCGATACAGTGCGGCGAGCTGGCGTCGGCGGCACCGGTGCTGACGACCGTTTCGGCGCAGGAACGGAGTTTGCTCTTCAGTGATCGCGCAGATGCCATTTCACACGGCGGCGCCTTCAGAACCATGGGCCTTGCCGTTCTCTCCAGTCCGCCTCGGATGCACATCGACAGTCAAGACACCGTCACCCTGCGGGCGCCGGCGCGTCTGCACCTGGGCTTTCTGGATCCCTCCGCGTCACTGGGCCGCCGCTTCGGCAGCATCGGTGTGGTCATCGACGGCTTCGAAACCGAGGTCGAACTGAGCACCGCGGTTTCCGACCGCGTCACTGCCGCCACGCCCGAAGGCGACGCACAGATGGAACGTGCGAGCGCCTACCTGCGTGCGCTGCGCGCGCGCAGCGGGCGCGCCGACACGCTGCACCTGCGACTGCTGCGTGTGTTGCCGGCGCACGGCGGCTTCGGGTCCGGGACCCAGCTGGCGCTCGCGATTGCACGCGCGTTCGCCCAGTGGCACCGGATGGACGTGAGCACCCCGACGCTGGCCCAGTGGCTCGGGCGCGGCCAGCGTTCCGGTATCGGCATCCAGGGCTTCGACCTGGGCGGCCTGCTGGTCGACGGCGGGCCGGCCGCCGATGGGCGCCCGGCGCCCTTGCTCTCGCGCATCCCATTGCCCGAGGATTGGCGCATCGTCGTCGTGCAGGACGACCGCGAGCAAGGCCTGGCCGGCAACGACGAGAAGGGCGCGATGGCCGCACTCGGTGCCATGTCGGCGGCACGCTCGGCCGAGATCTGTCACGAGGTCCTGATGCGCGTGCTGCCCGGCGCTGCCAGCGCTGAATTCGGCATCTTCGCGCTCGGCGTGTCACGTGTGCAACAACTCCTCGGCGAGTACTTCGCGCCGGTGCAGGACGGTCGGGCCTACACGAGTGCGGCCGTCGGCCGCCTGATGACGTGGGTCGCCGCCAGTGCGCACGAGGCCGCCATCGGCCAGAGCTCGTGGGGACCGACCGGCTTTGCCATCGTCGAGTCGCAGGCGCGTGCCGAGGCGCTCGAACGTGCCCTGCGCGCGGCCGGCCTGGTTGAACCCGGCCTGGTTCTGCGCATCGTCGCGCCGCGCAACCGCGGCGCAGAGATCATCGACAATCGGGCGATGCGGCGCGTGCGCTGAGCGCGCTTGCCCACGCTGCTCGTCCACGCCCACCGGTTCAAGCCATGGAACGCCCCTACATCCTCCATCTGTTCACGCCGGGGCACCAGGCGAGCCCGTTCGACGTCAACATGGCCGCCGATGCCGGCTACCAGGTCATCACGCCGTACACCGACGTCGGTCTCGACCTCGTCACCGCGCTGACGCAGGACGCGATCTTCTCGCGCGGTCCGAAGGGCGTGGCCCGCACCGGCATCTTCGTCGGCGGGCGCGACGCGCTGCTCGCGGCCGACATGCTGGAGCGCGCGAAGCAGGCGATGTTCAAGCCTTTCGTCGTGTCGCTGATGGCCGACCCGAGCGGTGCCTACACCACGGCCGCTGCGATGCTCGCATGTGTCGAAGCGGCGCTGCGGCGCCATCACGGCACGGGCCTGAGCGGACAAGAGGTTCTGGTGCTCGGCGGCACCGGGCCGGTCGGGCGCATCGCCGCCGTGCTCGCGGCCCAGGCCGGAGCTGTCGTGCGCATCGCCAGCCACAGCGGCCTCGCCGCGGCGCAGAAGGCTGCGCTCGACACCGGGGCGCGCTTCGGCGTCAGCCTGCAAGGCGTGTCGGGTGCCGACCGCGACGCGCTGCGCGCTGCGCTCGCGCCCGCCGTTGTCGTGCTCGCTTGCGCGGCGGCGGGTGTGCAGGTCGTGTCGCCCGAGGACCTCGCGTTCGCCAAGCGTCTGAAGGTCGCTGCCGACGTGAACGCGGTGGCGCCCGAAGGCATCGCCGGGGTCGGCGTGATGGACGATGCGAAACCCTTGACGGGGGTCGCGGGTGCCGTCGGGATCGGTGCGCTGGCGGTAGGCAACGTCAAGTACCAGACCCAGCATCGCCTGCTGGTGAGCATGTGCCAGGCCGAGAAGGCGGTGGTGCTGAGCTTCCCGGAGGCGTTCGCTGCTGCGCGCGAGTTCCTTGCCGAGCAGGCCGCGGCCAAGCCGGCGGCCTGAGGCCCGGGGCCTCGCATGAGCCCGCCGGGCCGTCAAGGGCCACGAAGTGGCCCCTTCGTGGCCCCGGGCGAAGACCGGAGTGCGCAGCACGAAGGTGCTCCAATGACCGTGCTGGCGGTCGCGGCCGTCTCCGCGCGCATGCTGGCCGAGGCCGCCGCGTGCGATGGCTACGGCGTCGTCGCACTCGATCTGTTCGGCGATGCCGACACCCGCCGCGTGTCAGCGCACTGGGGTTCGATAGTCGCGGCAGGCTCGCTGCGGATCGATGCGGCGCGTGTGCTCGAGGCGCTGCAGGCGCTGGCGCGGCAGCATGGCGACGCCGTGATCGGCTGGGTCCCCGGGAGCGGCTTCGAAGCGCATCCCGAGTTGCTCGAGGCCGGCGCGCAGGTGCTGCCGATGATCGGCACGCCGGCCGACGCGGTGCGCCGCGTTCGCGATCCGGATCAGTTCTTCGGTGCACTCGCGGCCCATGGCATCCCGCACCCGCCGGTGCGTCCCGACGCGCCGGCCGACCCCGAAGGCTGGCTGCTGAAGGACGCCCGCGGCTGCGGCGGCTGGCACATCCGCCACGCGGCCGCGGCTCGCGATGTCGCGCGTCCCGACGGCTCGTGGTACTTCCAGCGCGAGATGCCCGGGGTGCCGATGTCGGCCACCTTCATCGCCAACGGCGAGCAGGCGATGCTGCTGGGCCTCAACGAACTCATCGTGCGGCCGGTTGGCGCGCGCCCGCACGTGTATGGCGGCTGCATCGGGCCGGCGGCGGTGCCGCCCGACCTCGCGCGCCGCATCGGCGACGCCGTGCGTGTGCTGAGCGCCGAGTTCGGATTGCGCGGCTGGTGCAGCCTCGACTTCATGCGCGACGGCGACACCTTCGGTGTGCTCGAGGTGAATCCGCGGCCGCCGGCCAGCCTGTCGCTGTACGCGCAGCGCGGCCTGATCGACGCGCAGCTGCGCGCCTGCCTGCACGGCGAGCTGCCGCGAACCGAGGCCTTCGCGCCGCAGCGTGTGGCGGGCGTCGAGATCGCCTACGCGCGGCGCGCATTGACGCTGACCCCTGCCGGCGCGCAGCATCTGGCCCGCCGGCCCGACGTGCATGACCTGCCCGCCGCCGGCGCGCAGTTTGCCGCCGGCGACCCGATCTGCAGCCTGAGTGCGACGGGTGACAGTGTCGGGCAGGTAAGAGCCTGGCTCGGCGCCGCTCGCGAGGCCTTGATGGACACCCTGGAGAAATCGTCATGACCGATCCCCACCCACTGCTGGCCGACTCGTCGCTGAGCGTCAACGGTCTGGCGCGCCCGCTGGTCGACCGCTTGCTGGCCCAGGCCGACGCGCTCGCGCTGAACGTCGCACACGACCCCGGCGGCGTCTGCATCGTCGATGCCGGGATCGCGGCGCGCGGCAGCGTCGCGGCCGGGCTGTTGATCGGCGAGATCTGCATGGGCGGGCTCGGTCAGGTCGGTCTGCGCAGCGGCGGCGTCGAGGGCTGGCCGACCTGGCTCGAGGTGCGCAGCTCGCAGCCGGTGCTCGCCTGCCTCGCGAGCCAGTACGCCGGCTGGAGCCTGGCGGCGAGCAAGGAAGAAACCGGCGGCAAGAAGTTCTTCTCGCTCGGCTCAGGCCCGGCACGCGCGCTCGCGGGCAAGGAGGCCTTGTTCACTGAGCTCGGCTACCGCGACCGGGCCGACGCCGGCGTGCTCGTGCTGGAGGTCGACCGCGCGCCGCCCAAGGTCGTGATCGACAAGCTGCTGCGCGATTGCACTCTCCAGCCCGAGGCCTTGACGCTGATCCTGACGCCGACGACCAGTCTCGCCGGCACGACGCAGGTCGTCGCGCGCGTGCTCGAGGTCGCGCTGCACAAGGCGCACGAACTCGGCTACGCGCTCGGCAACATCGTCGAAGGCGTGGCGACGGCGCCGCTGCCGGCGCCGAGTCCGGACGGCGTCGTCGCGATGGGCCGGACCAACGACGCGATCCTGTACGGGGGGCGCGTGCACCTGACCGTGCGCGGCGACGATGCGGCGGCACGCCAGCTCGCGCTGCAGCTGCCGTCGCGCAACTCGCGCGACTACGGGCGCTCGTTCGCCGACATCTTCAAGGAGGTCGAATACGACTTCTACAAGATCGACGGGGCGCTGTTCGCGCCGGCCGAGGTGTGGGTCAGCAACCTCGACAGCGGCAACACCTGGCATGCCGGCGCCTTGAACATGGCCCTGCTGCAGGGGCTGTGGTTGCAGCAGGCCTGACGCATCGAGACCAACGCCATGGCCCGCATCGCGATCATGACGGACGAGGTCGGCTGGCACACGCGCCAGCTGCAGGCGGCATTGCGCGCCCGTGGCGCCAGCGGGCGCTGCGTCGACCTGGCCGATTGCCACGTCGACACGACGCAGGCCTGGCATGGCCTGGTGATCCCCGGCTTCGGGCGTGAGCTGCCCGATGCCGCGCTCGTGCGCGGCATCGCCGGCGGCAGCTTCGAGCAGGTCACCAAGCGGCTCGGCGTGCTGCACGCGCTGCGCGAACTCGGCGTGCCGGTCTACAACGATGCTCGCGTGATCGAACGCAGCGTCGACAAGGCGATGACCAGCCTGCTGCTGCACGCCGCCGGCATTCCGACGCCACCGACCTGGGCGACCGAGTCGATGACCGAAGCCCGGCGCATTGCGATGCGCGAGGGCGCGGCCGGGCACGCACTCGTGCTCAAGCCCTTGTTCGGCTCGCAGGGCAAGGGCCTGCAACTCGTCGGCGATGTCGCGGGCGTGCACCACCCGGTTCCGGAACTCGGCGGGGTGTACGGTTCGCTCGCCTACCTGCAGCGCTTCGTGCCGGCCGTCAGCGATCCTGGCTTCGACTGGCGCGTGCTCGTCGTCGGCGCGCGGGCGGTCACCGCGATGCGCCGGGTCAGCACCGGATGGGTCCACAACATCGCGCAAGGCGCGCGCTGCGAGCCGGCCGAGCTCACGCCGGCGCTGGCCGCGCTGGCAGAGCGCGCCGCGACGGCGCTCGACATGGACTATGCGGGCGTCGACCTGATCCCGTGTGCCAGCGGGGTCCAGGTGCTCGAGGTCAACGGCGTGGCGGCGTGGCGAGGCCTGCAGCAGGTGACCCGGTTCAACATCGCACGCGCCGTCGTCGACGATCTGCTCGATCGCAAGCTGGCCGTGGCGCGCGCAGGGCTGCGCGCGTGATGCCCGACCTCGGCCCCGCACGGCGCGCGGCGATCGAGCACGCGCAGGCCTGCTATCTGGACGCCTGCGAGCTCGATGTTGCGGTACGCAAGCCCGGCAACGTCAGCCGCCTGTCGTCCGGGCACGGCATGCAGGCCGAGCTGTTCAGTGCCAGTGCGCGGGCCTCGGTCGGGCCGATCTTTCAGCCGGGCGCGCGGGTCGGCGACCGCATCGAAGCCGCTGTCGCCGCGACGGCGCAGGCCGCGGGCTGCAACACCAACCTCGGCATCCTGCTGTTGTGCGCACCGGTCGCGCGGGCCGTCGAACTTCACCCGGGGTCTGCCGATCCGGTGACCTTGCGCGCCGCGATCGCCGGTGTTCTGGGCGACCTGGACGTGGGCGACGCGCGCGCCGCCTACCGCGCCATCGCCCAGGCCCGGCCGGGCGGCCTGGGCGCGGCGCCGGCCGAGGATGTGCACGACACGCCGAGCCTTGACCTGCGTGCGGCCATGGCGCTGGCCGCCGACCGCGACCGCATCGCGCGGCAATACCGCGACGGTTACATCGACCTGTTCGAGTTCGATCTGGCGTCGCTGGCCGCGGACTTGTGCGACGACTCCGCGGGCGCGCGCAGGTCTGCGTCGACCACGGTCGTAGCAGCCGTGCAACGGGTTTACCTCGAGTTTCTGGCGAGTCGCCCCGATTCACACATTGTTCGGAAACACGGCGCGGCGCTGGCACACAGTGTCATGCGCTCGGCGCAGCCGTGGCGGGCGCGTGCACTCGCCGGCGAGCACCTGGACGCGGACCCGGGGTTTGCGGCCTGGGATCTGGAACTCAAGGCCAACGGGCTGAACCCGGGGACCAGCGCGGATTTCACTGTGGCGGCGCTGTTCATCGCAGGCCTCGTGACGCGGCGCGCCGCACCGCGCTGAGTCCACCGCGCCGCGAGTGACGCGCGCCCCCGTCCGATGGCACGGATCGTGATACCCGCAGGGGTGCGCTGGTTGATTTCGCCAGTGTCGTGAAGACCCCCAAGAACTGAACACAGGAGATGGAAGACATGGCAAAAATTGATCGCATGCTGGTCGGTGAATCGCTCGTCGGAGACGGCAACGAAGTGGCTCACATCGACCTGATCATCGGGCCGCGCGGCAGCCCGGCGGAATCGGCCTTTGCCAACGCATTGACCAACAACAAGGACGGCTTCACCTCGCTGCTCGCGGTGGTGGCGCCCAACCTGTTGACCAAGCCGGCGACGGTGATGTTCAACAAGGTCACCATCAAGGGCGCGAAGCAGGCCGTGCAGATGTTCGGCCCGGCGCAACGCGGCGTCGCCATGGCGGTCGCCGACTCGGTCGAGGACGGCACCATCCCGGCCGGCGAGGCCGACAACCTGTTCATCTGCGTCGGCGTGTTCATCCACTGGCTCGCCGAAGACGACAAGAAGATCCAGGACTACAACTACAAGGCCGTGCGCGAGTCGATCCAGCGCGCTGTCGCTGGCACGCCGACGGCCGCCGAGGTGGTGGCCAAGAAGGGCAGCGCAGCACACCCGTTCGCCGCGCACCTCTGACCGGGTTCACGCGGGTCTGCGGCTCGCGTTCAACTCGCAGAAGAAAGGCCGCTGTTGCGGCCCTTTCTCCGTCCGGCGGAGTCAACGCTTGCCCGGGATCATCCCGCTGCCCAGCAGCTGGATCACGGCGGCGCTGTGCCCGGGTCGGGGCGATTCCGGCTCTGCCGCCACGCGCTCGATCTGCACGCCGACCGCGCTGACATCGTCGAACTTGCGCGGCTTCACGACCTTGACGCGGACCCAGCGCGCGCCGAACTCGCCGATCAGGATCTCGGCGATGTTCTCGGCAAAGGCCTCGAGCAGCGTGAGCCGGTGCTCGACGAGCAAGCGGCGCAAACGCTCGGTGACCACGCCGTAGTCGATCGTGTCGGCGATGCGATCGGTGTCGCAGGCGCGGGCGTGCGGCACGCCCGCATGAAGGTCGATCACGAGCGGCTGCGGGCGGTGGAGTTCCGACTCGTGGATGCCGATGACGGTGTCGCCGACGAAGCCTTCGATGAAGATCAGGTCCATGGCATGCGGCGCGGCGGCGGGGCTCATCGGAACCCGCATCGCGGGCAGGGTGTAACGATTGGTCATAGGGTTGGGCTCTGCTGAGCGTTCAGTTGCCGCGAACCGGCGGTGCCGCGCAAAAATGCAAACGGCATGCCAGTGCTCGGAGGCCGCGTCCAATGTGAGGCTACCCGTGTTTTGCCGGTTGTGCCGGACGTGCAGTTGGATGAAGATCAGACCCAGAGCCTTGACGGCCTCGACGACTTGGAGACATCGATGGGAATGCTTTTGCCGGAAACCGAACATCACGCCGAACGCATCATGCTGATGGTGCAGAGCGGCGTGCACGAACAAGGCAACGAGGCGATCACGCGCTCGTGGAGTCGATGCCTGAACGAATACCGGCTTCATCCCGATCGTCCGCGCAAACCCGCGATCATCGAGAGTGCCGCGCTCGCGGACCGCCGCGATCGCAAGGCCGACGTGATCGACTGCGCCCGCTACGAGATGACGACCCTGTACCAGCAGCTCGCCGACGCCGACTCGGCGGTCGTGTTGACGGACACGGATGGCGTCATCATCCACATGGTGTCGTCCCCCGCGTTTGCCGCCGAGGTCGCACCGCTCGGGCTGCGCACCGGGGGGATGTGGAGCGAGGCCGAGGCCGGCACCAACGGCATGGGCACGTGCATCGCTGCGGCGGCGCCGGTGGCGATACGGCGCGAAGACCACTTCTTCACGCAGTTCTCGCAACTCACCTGTTCCGCTGTGCCGGTCTACGACCCGTCCGGAGAGATCGCCGCGGTCCTCGACGTGAGCAGCCGATCGGGCCAGATGCAGCAGCACCTGCTGGTGCTGCTGGGCATGACCGCACGCATGATCGAGAACCGCCTGATCGACCAGCGCTTCCGCAACGCGCACCCGCTGCACTTCCACAGCCGCCCGGAGTTCGTCTACACGCTGCACGAAGGCAAGCTCGCGGTCGGCGACGACGGCTACATCCTGGCAGCCAACCGCAGTGCGCTGTTCCAGCTCGGCCTGCAGTCAATGGACGAGATCCGCTCGCGCCGTATTGAAGACCTGTTCCAGACCTCGCTGGAAGACATGCTGCAACGCAGCATGTCTTCGTCGTTCCACCCGATCGTGACGTATCGGGCGAACGCTGCGTTGCGCTTCTTTGCGGTTGCGCGTCGGCCTGCGGCGAGTGCGACGGCGACCGTGCATCCGATCTCGGCGAGCGCCGCGGTCGCGCTGGCCCACACGAACCCGTTGCCGACCAAGGCCGCAGCCCGGCCCGTCGGGTTGCGCGCGGTGTCGTTCGTGACCGCGACCTTCAAGGATCCGAAACTGCTGGCTCATCTCGAGACCGCGCGCCGCGTCATCGCGCGCCAGACGCCGGTGCTGCTGTGGGGCGAAACCGGCTCGGGCAAGGAGGTCTTTGCCCGCGCGACGCACGACGCCAGCCCGCACGCCAACGGCGCGTTCGTCGCCGTCAACTGTGCGAGCCTGCCTGAGACCCTGATCGAATCCGAACTCTTCGGCTACCGCGCAGGGGCGTTCACCGGCGCGCAACGCAACGGCCGGCGCGGCAAGATCCTGCAGGCCGACGGCGGCACGCTGTTTCTCGACGAGATCGCCGACATGCCGCTCGACCTGCAGGCCCGCTTGCTGCGTGTGCTCGACGAACGCGAAGTCACGCCGCTGGGCACCGAAGAGACCCACCCGGTCGACTTCCAGCTGATCAGCGGCAGCCACCGCAACCTGCCCGCGCTGGTGCGCGAAGGGCGTTTCCGCGAGGACCTGTACTACCGCCTCGCCGGCATCGAGCTGGAGCTCCCGTCGCTGCGCGAGCGCAGCGACAAGCGCGAGGTGATCCACGATCTGCTGCGGACCGAGGCAGGCGGCGACGGCAGGTTGAGCGCAGACGCCGAGCGCCTGCTGATGGACTACCCGTGGCCGGGCAATATCCGCCAGTTGCGCCACGTGCTGCGCAGTGCCGCGGCGCTGGCCGACGGGGGCGCCATCACGCGCGAGCACCTGCCGGCATTGATCCTGCATCCGGCGCTGCTGCAGGGGCATGCGGCGATCATCGTGTCCGACGACGCCGGCGACGCCGACGACGAGGCACCGCCGCCTGTCAAACTCAACCCGATCCAGGCCAACGAGCGGCAGGTGTTGCTGCAGATGCTGGAACAGCACCGTTGGAACGTGAGCAATGTCGCCAAGGCGCTCGATGTCAGCCGCAACACCCTCTACCGCAAACTCCACAAGCTCCACATCGAGGTCTCGCACCCCGAGTGAATGGAACCCCCGGCCCTGCGAATACGCAGGGCCACCCCCCGAGGGGGTCGCCGGCCGCTCCGGGGCGGCCGCGCGCTGGCCGGCGGGCGCTGCGGAGCGGTCATGGCTTCGGTAGCGTCGCGTCAGCGCTTCGCCTGGTGCATCACCGGCTCCGGGCACTTCCTCGAAGAATCGCTCGCGCTCGCGGCACGGCTGCCCGCGGTCGATCTGTTTCTGTCGGCGGCCGCCGAAGAGGTGCTGCCGATCTACAAGATCGGCGTCGACGAGTTGCGGCCAGACTTCAGAATCTTCCGCGACAAGACCGCGAGCGCCGTGCCGGTGGGCACGCTGTACGAGCACACCTATCACACCGTCGTGATTGCGCCGGCAACCAGCAACACCGTCGCCAAGTGCGCATTCGGCCTCAGCGACTCGCTGCCGACCAACATGTTCGCGCAAGCCGGCAAGCTCGGCATTCCGGGCATCGTGTTTGCATGCGACACCGAACCGGTGGTGGTGACGAGGTCGCCGCACGACTGGGTCACGTTGCGGCCGCGGCGCATCGAGTTCGAGAATGTCGAGCGATTGCGCGCCATCGACTTTTGCCGCGTCGTGGCCTCGCCCACCGAACTCGAAGCGGCGCTCGATTCACGCCTGAAGGAACTCTCGCTCGCATGGAACACATCGTCTTCCTGACCGGACGCCTCGCCGAGGCCAGCCTCGCGCGTGTTCTGGGCGGGATCACCGAGGCGCCATTCAGCTGGGAGGTGCGCGAGATCGGCCTGCAGGTCGCCGCGCTGATGACGGGCGAGATGATCCAGCGGCGCGTGGCCGCGCCGGTGCAGGCCGACCGCATCATCGTGCCGGGTCGCTGCCGCGGCGACCTCGAGGCGCTGACGCGCCACTACGGCATCCCGGTCGAGCGCGGCCCGGAAGAGCTGAAGGACTTGCCGCGCTACTTCAACCGCGCGGCGCAACCGATCGATCTGACCGAGTACGAGACCGCGATCTTTGCCGAGATCGTCGACGCGCCACATCTGACGGTGGCGCAGATCGTCGAGCGCGCGCGCACGCTTAGCTCCGACGGCGCCGATGTGATCGACCTCGGCTGCCTGCCCGAGACGCGCTTCGATCACCTCGCCGAGAGCGTGCAGGCGCTCAAGGCGGCGGGCTTCAAGGTCAGCGTCGATTCGATCGCCCCCGACGAACTGTTGCGCGGCGGGCGTGCCGGTGCCGACTACCTGCTGAGCCTGAACCTCGACACGCTGTGGGTCGCCGACGAGGTCGCGGCCACGCCGGTGCTGATCCCGCGCGTGCCGGCCGACGAGGCCTCGCTGTTCGAGGCGGTCGAGGTCATGCTGCGGCGCGGCCGGCCGTTCCTGGCCGACTCCATCCTCGACCCGATCCCGTTCGGTCTGACCGCATCGATCGTGCGCTACCACCGGCTGCGCGAGCGCTTTCCCGACGCGCCCATCATGATGGGCGTGGGCAACCTCACCGAGCTCACCGAGGCCGACACCAGCGGCATCAACGCGCTGCTGTTCGGCATCGCGGCCGAGTTGAACGTCGCGGCGGTGCTGACCACACAGGTCAGCGCGCATGCGCGCCGCGCGGTGCGCGAGGCCGATTGGGCACGCCGCATCATGCACGCGGCGGCACGCCACCAGACCCTGCCCAAGGGCATGAGCGATGCGTTGATGACGGTGCACGCCAAACACCCGTTCCCCGACACGCCGCAAGAGATCGAACAGGTTGCGGCGCAGGTGCGCGACCCCAACTTTCGCGTCCAGGTCTCGGCGCGCGGTCTGCATGTCTACAACCGCGACGGCCTGCGCACCGGGCAGGGCGCGTTCGAACTCTGGCCGCAGCTCCAACTCGAGCACGACGCGAACCACGCGTTCTACATGGGCGTCGAACTCGCTCATGCCGAGATCGCCTGGCGCCTGGGCAAGCGCTATGTGCAGGACCAGCCACTGGACTGGGGCTGCGCGGTCGCGACCGAGGCCGCCGACCTGAACGCCTGGTGTGCGCCCGGCAGCACCATGACGACCGGCCGGGCACGTGCCGCGGCCGCAGCACCTGCAACGGACACCAACGATGAATGACGTGATCTACGAAACCGTGGTCAGCACGGTCGCTCCCGACGGCACGCCACACGTCGCGCCGATGGGCGTGCGCTACCGCCGCGGCGAGACGGGCAGCGACGTGATCCTGATGCCGTTCAAGCCCTCGACCACGCTGGTCAACATCGTCGCCAGTGGCCACGCCGTGCTCAACATCGTGACCGACACGCGCGTCTTCGCCGGCTCGGTGACGGGCCGCCGCAGCTGGCCGCTGCGGCCGGCCGAACGAATCGCCGGCGTGCGGCTGGCCTGTGCACTCAACCACGTCGAGCTGAAGTTGGCCGAACTGCAGGACGACCCGCAGCGCCCGGTACTGCGCATGGCGCGCGTGTTCGAGGCGAGCCACGCACCCTACATCGGCTTCAATCGCGCGCAGGCCGCGGTGATCGAAGGGGCGGTGCTGGTGAGCCGGCTGCACATGCTGCCGGCCGCCAAGGTGGACGCCGAGATGAGCTACCTGCAGATCGCGATCGACAAGACCGCCGGCCCCGAAGAGCATGAGGCCTGGGGCTGGCTGGCCGAGGCCGTGGCACGGCATCGCGCCGCGACGCCAGCGTCGCTGCAAGAATCGACGCAACCATCGGTCGAGAGCCGGCCATGATGCGCATGCTCGTCAGTGTTCGCGATGTGGCTGAGGCGCGGGTCGCCGCGCAGGGTGGCGCCGACTTCATCGACCTGAAAGAGCCGCGCGACGGTGCGCTCGGCGGTTTGCCGATCGACACGATCGCCGAAGTCGTGCGCGCGTTGCGCGAGCAGGGCAGCCGCTGGGCCATCAGTGCGACGATAGGCGATCTGCCGATGAGCGACCTGGACGCGATCCTGGCGAAAGTCGATGCCGTCGCCGCTTGCGGTGTCGATTACGTGAAGGTCGGCATCGAACGCGTGGCGCAGGCGCATGCGGTGCTCGACGCGCTGGCCGGCACCGGGCATGCGATCGTTCCAGTCTTCATCGCCGATCGCGGACTCGATGCCGAACACCTTGCCCACGCCTGCACGCTGAGGTTTCCGGCGCTGATGGTCGACACCGCCGACAAGCTCGCGGGCAGCCTGTTCGACGTGATGTCCGTCCCCGAGCTGCGGCGCTTCGTCGGCACGGTCCGCGCCAGCGGCGCGCTGGTCGGACTGGCCGGCGCGCTGCGGCGCCCGCAACTCGCGGCCTTGCGCGCGCTGGGCCCGGACTTCGCCGGCTTTCGCAGCGCCGTGTGCGCCGGCGACCGCAGCGGTGAGCTCGATCCCGAGCGCCTGCACGCGCTGGCTGCGGCGCTGCACGCCGAGCCTGCAATCGCTGGCGCCTGATGCGCGCGCGGGACGAGCGCCGGGCCGCCCCAAGCCGGCCCGCATCTCCTCGGGGGATCGTCCGATGTATTCATCGGACGAGGGGCTGTCATTCACCCGTGACGCGGCTCGCCGAGCAGCAGCGAGCGCATGCGCGGCAGCTCGCTCTTGTCCAGGATCTCGATCGGGAACGCGACGCCGCGGGCGCGGCCATCGAAGCCTTCGTCCAGCACGCCGGCCGCGCCGAGCTGGGCCAGCGACTGCGACGGGTCGATCGCGCAGGACTTGACGACGACCAGCCGCTCCGCGTTCAGATCGCGTGCCAGGTCGAGCGCGATCGTGTCGGAGGTGGCGCCCCAGTTGGTTCGCGGGTCGGGCGCGTCGCGCTGCAGCTCGAACGGCAGCCAGATCGCCGCGCGGCCCTTGTGCAACACGCCGGCGATGTCGGACCTGCGCGCGGCCAGCTGCAGCGTCGGGTTCATGGCATGCAGCTGGTAGCCGGTCTGCGCCATCGCCAGCACCGCCATGTTGTGCGCGGCGAGGTCGTTGAATTGCCACAAGGCCTGCGCTCGGCGCACTTCGTCGGCGAGACCGCCACCGCCGCAGACGATGGTGACGCGGCCGCCACCGAGCTGCCCGAGCAGATCGAGCCAGTGCGGCAACACCGGGTCGGCGGTCAGGCTGCCTCCGAGCTTGACGACCCACATCAGCGCTGCTCACTGTCGAAGAGCGCGGCGACCGCCACCGCGGGCGCGCACACCTGGGCCCAGCGCGCCGCGGCTTCGGCGCTCGGCTGCGCGTCCGTGCCGATGCGCGCAACGTCGCGGCCGTAACGCCGGCAGGTGTGCGGTGCACCGGCCCGCGCGATCACCTCCGCGACGAGAAAGTCACCGCAGCCGGCGCTCAACGCGACCGCTGCGCCCGTCAGGCCGTGCGCGGCGGTGACGCGGCGCAGCTGGCCGGCGAGCTCGTCGACCTGCCTGGCGCGCCAGGCCTGCGCAAACGCCAGCCAGTCGTCGGGTGCCGCGTCGCGCGCGTCCAGGCCGATCATGCGGGCCAGGCGCCGCCGGGTCGCCGGCAAGTCCTTGGGCGCGTTGTCGGCGCTCGGGTGCAGGTCGTGGGCCGGGTCGAGCTCGCCGGTGAGCCGGTAGACATCGGCCGTGGTGGCGAAGAACTCGTTCATCACGTTCAGCTCGCGGCCCTGCCACGCGATGCGCGGCCCGAGCGCGCACAGCGGCGTGCGCACAATGCCGTGGTAGACCAGCTCGCCGCTGGCGAGCCGATCGGCGTCGCTGCGGCTGCTGCCGAGCACGCGGCCGGCGCGAAAAGCGATCAGATCGGTCGTCGTGCTGCCGATGTCGATCAACACGCCTTCGTCCATGCATTGCGCCGCGTGCGAGGCGGTGGCGAGCCAGTTCGCCGAGGCGATCTGCTGCCAGTGCGCGCCGACGTCGGCGGTGCGGCACCAGCGCGCTTCGCCGGCGAAGAAGTGCAAGGCGTCGGGCGCCGTCGGCGCGAGGGCGTGCGCCAGGATCGCCGCGATGCGGCGCACGCCGTCCTCGCGGTGCTCGAACAGGTCGGTCATCTCGCCGGTCATCGTGACCGCATGCGCAGCGCGGCCGAGCTGCGGCCAGCGCGTGTGCGCGAGATGCAGCACGCGTTCCAGGTGCTCGACGCCCTGCCAGAGCGGACAGGCCCATTCCGCCACCTCGGCGACGCGGCCGTCGCGCAGCAGGCAGGCCTTGACGTGCGCACCGCCGATGTCCCAGCCGATGACGTGGCGGTGGTCAGGCATGGGCATGGAGCGCCTCGTGCGAATGGGCCGCGAGCACCGCGGCCGCGAGGTTGCGGCCGAGCGCGGCCGACAAGCCCACATAGGCCATCGTCACGCGCGGGTTGATCTCGATCAGCACCGGCCCGCGCTGCGGATGCCAGACCAGATCGATACCGACATAACCGCGCAGCCCGGGCACGGCACCAGCCAGCCTGCTAGCCCAGGCGCGCAGGCTGTCGATGCGCGCATCGTCGTCGGGCCACGCGTTGATCTGCACGCCGGTGAACGACAGCACGCCGACTGCGTCGATTGCGAGCTGTTGCCGGTTCACGCTGAGCAACTCGACGCGATCCGCGCTGCACAGCAGCGACAGGCTGAGCGGCTCGCCGGCGACCCAGGCCTCGAGCACGGCGGCTTCGCCGCGGCGCTGGCGCGTGTCAAGATCGTCGCGCGCGGCGGCGTGCGTGTTGTGCACGCGGGTTGCCAAACCACCCGCGCCGTCGTCGGGCTTGACGACCCAGCGGCGTGTCGCGGGAGAGCTGGCGAAGTCCAGCGGCGTCGCCACACCGTGCGCGGCGGCCTGGGCCAGCGTGGCCTGCTTGCTCGAGGCCAGCGCGATCGCAGCGGCCGAGCAACCGAGCCAGCGCCTGGCGTCGACCACGCGCCGCAATTGCGCGAGCACGCCATCGGTCTCGGGGGCGATGACCCAGACGTGGTCGTGAACGCGGGACTGGTGCGCGACGAAATCGGCGGCGGTGATGCCCGGCGGCGGCCGGACGGCACGCGCGTCGGCAGGCACCTCCGCCGCCTGCGGGCCGGCCGCGACCGAGACGGCACAATCGCCGGCGGGCAGCAGGTCGCACGCGACCGCATCGCGCATCGCGCGGCCGGCGGCGAGCAGCTCTTCAGACGCATTGGTCGCGCCGCCGCCGCTCAGGTGCTCGTAGAGGAACACGCGCATCATCGCGGCAGCCGCAGCTTGCGATTCGCACAGGCGACGAACTTGACGACTGGCTTTGAAATGAACGGCAGCATGACCCTGATTCCGGTGATCGATCTGTTGAAGGGGCAGGTGGTGCGTGGCGTGCGCGGCGATCGACAGGCCTACCGGCCGATCGAGTCGGCCTTGTGTGCCAGCAGCGACCCGGTGACGGTGGCCAGAACCCTGGTCGACCATTGTGCGGCGCAACAACTGTACGTCGCCGACCTCGACGCGCTGATGGGCGGCCGGCCCCAGCACGACGTGCTGCGCGCGCTGTTGCTGGCGCTTCCGGACGTCGAGCTGTGGCTGGACGCCGGCTTCGCCGATGCCGAGGCGGCGGCGGCGCTGGGGGCACAACTTGCGCCGCATTCGGCACGCATCGTGCCGGTCTTCGCCAGTGAGTCGCTGCACTCGCGCGCGGCGCTGGAAGATTGCCGCGCCCGTTTTGGCGCCGCTGGCGCGGTGTTGTCGCTCGATCGACGCGGTGGCCAGCGCCTCGATCCGGCCGGTTGCTGGGACGCGACATCGCTGTGGCCGCAACGCGTGATCGTGATGACGCTCGAGCGCGTCGGCTCTGGCGCCGGCCCTGATCTGGAGACCATGGCCGAGCTGCACCGCCTGGCCCCGGCCACGACCTTGATCGGCGCCGGAGGCGTGCGCAGCAGCGGCGATCTCGAGCACGGCCATGCCGCCGGCGCCAGCGCCTGGCTCGTCGCCAGTGCGCTGCACGATCTCCAGCTGCCACGCCAGCCCCGCTGAGCCGCGGGCCGCCGGGGCGAAGAAAATGTCCCTGCCATGGGCACGCCGCATCACGAATCGTGCCATCCCCACGCAGACGCCCGCAGCGCCCGCGACCGGACAAAAGCGCCACACTGTGTTCCAGAAGTGGCCACAGGGCGCGCGCCGGCAAGACCCGTCCCGGCGCAGCGCGCGTGCCGGGTCAATGGCACATCGCTTGCGTGGTGACCGGCGGATGAGTGCCCTCGAATCGTCGTCCGGTCCCGCCGCGGCACCCTGGACGTGCCCGTTCTGCCCGCTGCTGTGCGACAGCTTTGGCGTCGCCGCCGAGGCCGGGGGCTGGGCGTTGACCGGCAGCGAATGCGCGCGCGCGCGGTCCGGCCTGTCGCGTTTCAGTTCTGCCGCAGCGCCTGTCGCGCATCCGCAGATCGACGGCGTCGATTGCGATCCGGAGGCGGCGATCGCCGCCGCGGCGCGCTTGCTCACCGCGAGCCGCCAGCCGCTGTTCGGTGGACTCGGCACCGACGTGACCGGCGCCCGCGCGCTCTACACGCTGGCGTGCCGCACCGGCGCGATCGCCGACCCGACCGGCGGCACGGCGCTGTTTCACGGCCTGCGTGCGTTGCAGGACCGCGGGGCCTTCACGACCACGCTGGCCGAGGTTCGTACGCGCGCCGACCTGATCGTCTGCGTCGGCTCGCTGCCGAGCGAGCGCTACCCGGAGTTCCTGCGGCGCTGCGGCGTCGGCGAGGGGGGCACGGCCCAGGTGGTGGTGCTGCAGCCCGCCGCGGCGCCGGCCATGGATTCGGCCATCGAGGGTCTCGAGGTTGTGCGTTTCGACGGCGACCTGTTCGATGCCGTCGCGATGCTCGCCGCCTGTGTTGCCAAGCGCGCGGTCGGTGACGCAGCCGGCGCGCTCGGCCTGCTTGCCGCGCGGCTACACGCGGCACGCTACGCGGTGCTGGCCTACGAGACCGCGCAGCTGCCGGCGCAGGGCGCGCTGATCATTGAAGCCCTCAACCGGATCGTGTCGACCTTGAATCAGCGCAGCCGCGCGGCCGCATTGCCGCTGGGCGGCGGCGACGGCGCCTCGACGGTCAACGCGGTCTTCACCTGGCTTTCGGGCCTGCCGCTGCGCACGCGCGCCGCGCCGACGGGGCTGGAGCACGAGCCGCTGCGCTTCGATGCGAACCGCCTACTCGCCGACCGCGCCGTCGATGCGCTGCTCTGGATCGCGAGCTTCGGCACCGAGCCGGCGCCGCCGATCACCGACCTGCCACGCATCGTGCTCGGCCACCCCCGCTTCGCCGCGGCGGTGCAGGGGCCCGCCACGGTGTTCATCCCGGTGTCGACCCCGGGCATCGGGTCGGCCGGCCATCTGTTTCGCACCGATGGGTCGGTGCTGATGCCCTTGCGTGCGCTTCGCGACGACGATGGCTTGCCGACGGTGGCCGATGTGCTCAAGCGCCTGACCCAGGCATTGCAGGGAGCGGCCGCGTGACGACGACATTGCGCTTGCGTGGAGGCCGCGTCATCGATCCGACGAACGGTGTCGATGCCGAGCTGCGCGATGTGCATGTGCGCGATGGGCGCATCGTGGCGCTGGCGCCCGGTGAGGCCGCGACCGAAGAGATCGACGTCAGCGGCTGCATCGTGATGGCCGGCGGCATCGACATGCACACCCACATCGGTGGCGGCAAGGTCAACCTCGCGCGCCTGCTGATGCCCGAGCTGCAGCGCGCCGGGCCGAACCCGATCGCGCTGCCGAGCAACCCGCTCGAACTCGCGTCTTGCGGCGGCTGCACGCCGGGCACGCTGGCCACCGGCTACCGCTATGTCGAGATGGGCTACACCGCCGCGTTCGAGCCGGCCATGATGGCCTGCAACGCGCGCCACACGCACATGGAGATGGGCGACACGCCCATCCTCGACCACGGCGCCTACGTGATGCTCGGCAACGACGAGTTGTTTCTCGAGATGCTGAGCCGCGGCGCCGACTTCCAGCACATCCGCGACTACGTCGGCTGGACCATCAACGCCGCCAAGGCGATGGGCGTGAAGGTCGTCAACCCCGGCGGCATCTCGGCCTTCAAGTTCAACCAGCGCAAGCTCGACGTCGACGAGAACCATGTGCACTGGCAGGTCACGCCGCGCCAGGTCGTGCACACGCTCGCGAAGGCGTTGTGCGAACTCGGCGTGCCGCACCCGCTGCACATCCACGGCAGCAATCTCGGCGTGGCCGGCAACATCCAGTCGACGCTCGAGACGATCAACGCGCTGGAGGGCCTGCCGGCGCACCTGACGCATGTGCAGTTCCATGCCTACGGCACCGAGGGGCCGAAGAAGTTCTCGTCGGCCGCGCTGCAATTGGCCGAGGCCGTGAATGCGCACGCCAACGTCAGCATCGACGTCGGCCAGATCATGTTCGGCCAGACCGTCACCGCGTCCGGCGACACGATGCGCCAACATGCGCAAGCTGGCCTCGCGAGCCCGCGCAAGTGGATCGGCGCCGACATCGAATGCGAGGCCGGCTGCGGCGTCGTGCCGTTCCGCTACCGCGACCAGAATTTCGTCAACGCGCTGCAGTGGGCGATCGGGCTGGAGATCTTTTTGCTCGTCAACGACCCTTGGCGCGTGGTGCTGACGACCGACCACCCGAACGGCGGCCCGTTCACTAGCTACCCGCACCTGATTCGGCTGCTGATGGATCGCAGCTTCCGCGCCGAGCAATTGGCCAAGCTGCATCCCGACGTGGCGGCGAACGCGGCGCTGAACTCGATCACGCGCGAGCTGTCGCTCTACGAGATCGCGATCATGACGCGCGCCGCGCCGGCCCGCCTGCTCGGCCTGAAGGACCGCGGCCACCTGGGCGTCGGTGCAGCGGCCGACATCGCGGTCTACCGCGAAGACGCGGATCGCGAGGCGATGTTCACGACGCCGGCCTATGTGTTCAAGGACGGCACGCTGGTCGCGCGCGCCGGCCGCATCACCGCGGTGCCGGTCGGCGGCACGCACTTCGTCGCGCCCGACTACGACCGCGGCATCGAGACCCTGCTGCGCAAGCACCACGCGGCGCAGGGCGGGGTCAACTTCGACCAGCTCGCGATTGGCCACGACGAGTTGTGCGGCTGTTGCAATGGTGGGCGGCTGTTGCCAGCCGCCTGCTTCGAGACCACATCGTGAGCGATCCCCGGGTCATCAACGGCGTCGTCATCGACGACACCTTTGCCGAGGCCTTCCCGATGAAGGCCACGCGCCTCATCGTCACCGCACACAACCTGACCTGGGCGCGCCACGCGGCGGCCAGCGCGACCGGCTTCGCGACCTCGGTGATCGCCTGTGGCTGCGAGGCCGGCATCGAGCGCGAGCTCGGTCCCGACGAGACGCCGGACGGGCGGCCCGGCCTCGCGGTGCTGATCTTCTCGATGTCGGGCAAGGAGCTCGCGAAGCAGGTCGAGCGCCGCGTCGGCCAGTGCGTGCTGACCTGCCCGACCACCGCGGTGTTCGCCGGCATCAAAGAAGGCGAGGCCATCGCGCTCGGCAAGAACCTGCGCTTCTTCGGCGACGGTTGGCAGATCTCGAAGGTGATTGCCGGCGTGCGCTACTGGCGCGTGCCGGTGATGGACGGCGAATTCGTCGCGCAGGAAACGACCGCGGTGACCAAGGCGGTGGGCGGCGGCAACCTGCTGATGCTCGCGACCGATACCGACGCGGCGCTGAACGTGGCCGAGGCGGCGGTGCAGGCGATGAAGCGGCTGCCCAACGTCGTGATGCCGTTCCCCGGCGGCGTGGTGCGCTCGGGCTCGAAGGTCGGCAGCAAGTACGCGGCGCTGAGCGCATCGACCAACGACGCCTTCTGCCCCGGCCTGTATGGCCTGGTCGCCAAGAGCGAGATCACGCCCGAAGTGCGCTGCGTGCTGGAGATCGTGATCGACGGGCTGACCGAAGCCGATGTCGGCGCTGCGATGCGCGTGGGCATGCAGGCCTGCATCGAGATCGGCGCGAGCGGCGGGCTGAGGCGCGTCTCGGCCGGCAACTATGGCGGCAAACTCGGGCCGTACCACTTCCACCTGCACAAGCTGCTCGGTGCCGACGGAGGCAGCAAGCCATGACCCGCGTGCGGCTCGCACTGAAGCAGGTGCCGCAGTTGCGCGTCGACCTGCGCGGCGTGACGCCGGCAGCGTTGGCCGGCTTGGCACCGGCACAGATCGAACGGATCTTGGTGACGCACGGAACCCAGACGCTGCCACTTGCCGAGTTCTTCACGGTCGCCTGCGATGACGCAACTGACGGTGAGCTCGTGTTCGAGGGCGACCTATCGCGCTTCGACCGCATCGGCTGGCAGCTCGCCGGCGGGCGCATCGTCGTCGCCGGATCGGCGGGCGACTACGTCGGTGCCTGCATGAGCGGCGGCGAGGTGCAGGTGCAGGGCAGCGCTGGGCTGCTGGCCGCCTGCGAGATGGCGGGCGGCACCTTGACGATCGCCGGCGATGTCGGCGACCACGCCGCGAGCAGCCTGCCCGGCAGCATGGACGGCATGCGTGGCGGCACGCTGATCGTGCGCGGCCGCGCCGGCGACCGCTTTGCGGATCGGATGCGGCGAGGCAGCGCGCTGGTGTTCGGCGACGTCGGCGACTTTCTGGCGTCGCGGCTGGTTGCCGGCACGATCGCGATCGGCGGCCGGGCCGGCGCGCACGTCGGCTACGGCATGCGGCGCGGCAGCCTCGTGTTCGCGGGCGATGCACCTCGCGTCGCACCGACCTTCGTGCCGGCACTCGCCGACGCCGCGGTCGCGTGGCAGCTGCTTGCGCGCGACCTCGCCCTTCATGGCGGGCCGTTCGCTGGCCTGGCGACGCGGCGCGTCGTGCGTCATCTCGGTGACCTGTCGGCCGACGGCCGAGGCGAGCTGATCGTCGCCATGTAGGCTAGCGCCTGCGGTGCCGCGCGGCGTCGACAACGATTCCTTTTCAATGAGAGACCCACGATGAGCAACGACTACCTCTTCCACGCCGGCGAGGCGACGGTGCTGGCCCGTGACGGCCAGTTCACCGATGCGATGCCCGAGATCCTGATCGGCCGCACCAGCGGCCCGGTCGGTCAGGCCTTCGCGAACATGATGGCGCAGACCAAGGGCCACACCGCGATGTTCGCGATCCGCGCCTGCAACCAGCTGGTGCGGCCGGCGACCATCGTCGTGCCCAAGGTCACGCTGAAGGATTTCGCCAACATCGACCTGTTTGGCGGCGTGGTGCAGAGCGCCACCGCCGACGCGGTCATCGACTGCGTGATCGAGGGCATCATCCCGAAGGCCATCGCCAACGAGCTCTGCATCATCAGCCTGGTCTGGATCGACCCGCGCTGCGCGAAGGATCCGAACCTCGACAAGAAGGACATGTACCGCACCAACCACGAGGCGACCAAGCTCGCGATCCGCCGTGCGCTGAACAACGAGCCGTCGATCGACGAGCTGATCGCGAACCGCCACAAGATCAAGCACGACATGGACGACTGGTCGTGATGAAAGTTGCCACCTCGAACTGTGAGGGTATGTCTGCTTGCGGCCCATCGCTGCCATTCGTTGGCAGGTCGGCGCGTCGCGGCGGGCGCTGCCCGGCGGGGGCTCATGCGGTGGCGGTCGGCGCTGCGCACCGACTGCACTGCGCTGCTCGGTCCGGGGTCGCGTCGCCGAACTCGCTGCATTCGCTGCGCTCATTTCGCTCAAACAACCGCGACGAGTCAGATCACGAAGCACGCGCTGCGCGCGCGCCGCCCCCAGCCCTGCGCTGCTCGTCGCCCCCCAAATCGCCCCCACCGGGCAGTGCCCGCCGCGAAGCCCACGGTT
>Ga0307509_10001832_pt1 | contig 35179 bp, 36 predicted proteins | sample 10_EM_MG_FD_202245 | JGI IMG/M metagenome (GOLD analysis project Ga0307509, IMG submission 202245) | Populus trichocarpa ectomycorrhiza microbial communities from riparian zone in the Pacific Northwest, United States - 10_EM | ecosystem: Host-associated > Plants > Roots > Unclassified | place...
AAAGCCCGGGATCCTTTCTTGCTCCATCTTACGCTTCATAGCCTTCCGGAAGGTATTATACTCTGGGGAACGAGTGCTGGGGTTGGGGAAGCCAATGACGAACTTACACCAGGTAATATCGCCATCTGTAACAATCCTACTCTGGTGGAGATTAGTGGTGCAACAGGTAACGAAATACGTACTTGATGACCTTGAACTATTATTATAGTTCTAGTTCTTTTGGGTATCTGAGAGTGTTCTTCTTTCTGAGATTAACTTATAATCTCGTTTTCTTACTTAGACTATACTATAGTCTTCGTGTCTCACCCCAATATCTTATTGGGGAGAGGTGTAGAGGGAACTTCTTTGTATCGCGATTGCTCTTATGCTAAAGAGCTAGGTAAAGGTAAAGGTAAAGTTATATTGTAGAAAAGTACTTAGATGGTAGCGTGAAGAGCTCTAACTATTGTGACCGAGTCTTCTACTTATAGACTCTTCACGCCAACAACCCTAACCCTGGTGACTCATGACTCGAGTCACACGGTCTTATGACTCATAATGAGTCATACCCGAAATCCATCAGATGACTCCTATGAGTCACTGCGCAACATGCCATAAACCAATCGCAAATCATAAAACATGTCAGGTGCGCAACGCACGTCACCTGCGTGAAACTCGTGACTCATAATGTGAGTCACGTGCGAAAGTCATTACATCATTATGACTCACAATCGTGAGTCATAGAAACATCAACCAATCATAACATAACGATGACACGCAAGTGCGAGTCATGTGAGAACTATGAGTCAACTGACTGCATAGTGTGAAAGTCATTACATCATTATGACTCACAATCGTGAGTCATAGAAACATCAACCAATCATAACATAATGATGACACGCAAGTGCGAGTCATGTGAGAACTATGAGTCAACTGACTGCATAGCGTGAAACATAAACATACCTTATGACTAGTAACTACTAATCATGTGAAATCCGCCTTGCTTAGTCACGATTTGTGACATATAGTTCCTCTTGAACCTTCCAGCCAGATGTAGCATTCATCAGTCCAGATAACTTGGTGTCAGTCTTCCCTTATCCAGCCGTGATTCCAGAGTGCAAAATTTAACCATAAGCTCTTTCTTCCCTTATCGAGTTGGGGCTTTTTTCTTGTGACTCAGCAAGTATAACCTTCGAGCAAGAAGGCTTTCTGAATTGTTTTCTCACTCTCCTGCTATTACGCACACGAGAATAGCTTATCTATATTAGTACGAGATATACAATTTCATTAAAGATGACTATATATCTAAACCCTAAAGCTCACTAGAAGTAGAACGAACCCGGAGGCATCCATGGTAGCTACTCAGGCAACCAGAAGAGTTTACGTTCCTTGAAGTAATTCACTGATTGGAACGATAACATGTTTGAACTCTATCACATATCCGGTACAGCGGCATATATATGCATGCTGCTTTGAAAGCTGGTCATCCAAACTGATCACTCGGTATTCTATGAGAACTATTGGTATGTTTGCGTATGGACTGCATATATTAAACCATAGTTCATTAGGACGAAGAGATCGAAGACTATCTACTGGTGGAGTGGAAACACCCCCAGATAAATTAGTAGTCAGGAGACTCTCTGTGTTCAGGCAAGGCAATTACTTTCAGGGTCAAACAGTGTTTGTACTTGCCTGAACAAAGTCGAAGAACGGAAAGATACATAGGTCCTGAAGAAAGGAAAGCAGCGCAAACTTTAGTATAAATAGAAGGGCTCTCTGTTAGGCGGGAGCCTATCCCAAAGTCTTGCGAGATAACTCAGGCCGATAATCTTTATCGTAGACGGAGATTGTCTAGGAAGGCTCAATGATAAAAGGATAGGTAAAGTGATAAAAGATTTTTCTAGCATAAAACTTATTATATTGATAAGATCTCTTCTCCGTTGCTTGATAATTTTCAAATAGCTTGGGAGGCACCTCAATATTTATATGCCGCGTCTGGGTGGTCGCGGGCTACATCTAGTTCTCATACTAACTAAGTACCTGCTAACAAAATTCCACTTTTTCTGAAAGTGCAAACATCATTTGACCCTGACAATTCTGTTATCTCACTCGACTTCCGAATCGCAACACCATGACTTTTCCTGATTGTGCTCCCACACATCAGTCCATTGGTTACAATCCTTCTTTGTCGGCATAGAGTCTTGCTTACCATTGCATACGCAGAATGGTCTCCATGATCGAACCAACATAGGGGCCAGCTTTGTTATCGAACCTCTCAGCATTGCAGAAGCTTTCTGCACTCGACTGCTGCGAGGCATAAGATAGACTTGTCATGATAATCGCTCCAATAGCCATTATCCCTCCATAGTCATATCGTTATCGTTTGGTTCCATCAGTATCCGAAGAATACTATTGATGTGTGTGAGTGCGGGCATGCCTGATTTCTCAAACAACCTCATCCAACAACACCATTCACTTCTGCAACTTTCATCGCAAGAGCGTGGAGTATAGAATGTGTTGCTTAATCATTGTCCGTAAAATGTCCCGTTACCTAATGACCACTTTCGTGACTCTTGTCTTCAGTGCTCAGTAACCTTATGCGACGTTGACTGATTTGGCTCGAACTACTTGTATAAGCTTGCCAAAGGTCTTCCCTCATATATCCTGCGAACGGGATCCAGTCGGACAGACGGCCGCGACGTATACGGGGTTACGAGGAGGGCTCCAATGACCATGTCTTTGGTGAGGGGACGCAACTACCGTGGCGTCTGCCGATGTAGTGCCGTCCCAACGCTGGTGCGGGAGGGGGGTGTTGGCTTGTCTTTTTTAGAACTCAGAATCCTAAGGTAGGGTAACTATAGGTCTTTATTCGTTTAAAGGAAGGCTAAGCTTTCCGACATGCCTAATACTCTCCCCCGATGGTTGAGGAGAAATCAAGCAACGGAGAAGAGACTTTAACAATATAACAAGTTATTAAAACATCTTCAAAAAGTTCAAGAAACTTTATAACTTTCCAATTATTTTATCGAGCCTTCCTGACATATCTCCATACCCTCAAACCACGGCCTAGTTAGCTCAATATCTCTTCAAGTTAGCTACCCCGTAACAACTGCACCCCAGAGAACTCTGCCACCTCTATTGGAGGTATCCTTCAATGTGCAGAGGACATGGTTGCAGTAGCAACCAAGCCGTGGCAGGTTGGAGTATCAATAGAGAAGGGTCATCCCTTTCTCTTTTTTGGTATGGCAGGGGCCTTACAGATATCGTGAACAGTGCTGACAGTGAGATTTTAGTCTTCAACAATCCTTTGTAGTGTCCAACCTGCCCGAAATCGTACGGCATACACATAACAGTGGGTTTTATAGAATGTATCTGAAGGCATCTACCTTCTTATTAGTATATGCTATACCCTCTGTCTCTGTCTTTCTCTATTTTTCTTAGAAGGAGACCTGATTCTCACCGTTTTCACAAAAATTCAATATACTATACTGATATTTGGATTTACAAGCTTAAAATATACATGAAAAGGGTACGAACAAGGCTTACAGACCAGAATTCAGCTCGGAATTATGTTTTATTAACTACCTTCAGCCCAGTACACAGGCCTCCCTAGTATGTCTTACCCACCCTTGCCCTGCCCCTCGTTCTCACCTCAATATTCAGGTACTGTTACGCATACATAAATAGCTCACCTATATTAGTACGAGATATACAGCTTCATCAGAATGACTGTATATCCAAACCCTAAAGCTCGCTAGAAGTAGGCCGCACCCGGAGGTATCCATAGTAGCTACTCAGGCAACCGGAAGAGTTCACATTCCTTGAAGTAATTTACTGATTGGAACAATAAGATGTTTGTACTCTATCACATATCTGGTGCAGCTGTATATATATGCATGCTGCTTTGAAAGATAGCCATCCAAACTGATCCCTCGGTATTCCATGAGAACTATTAGCCTGTTTGCTTATGGGCTGTAGATATTAAACCATGCTTCATTAGGATGAAGAGATCAAAGACTATCTACTGGTGGAGTGGTGACACCCCTAGATGAATTAGTAGTCGGAAGACTCTCTGAGCTCAAGCGAGGCAATTACTTTCAGAGTCAAACAGTATTTGCACTTGCCTGAACAAAGTTGAAGAACTGAAAGATACATAAGTCCTTAAGAAAGGAAAGTAGCACAGACTTGAGTATAAATAGAAGGGCTCTCCCCCAGTGGTTGAGGAGGAATCAAGTAACAAAGAAGAGACCTAAACAATAGAATAAGTTATTAAGAAATCTTCTAAGTTCGAGAAACTTTAACTTTCCAATTACTTTATGTAACGACCCTACAATATGTAGCTACAATAACTTCCACTTTAGCCCAAATGGTATACAAAGAGGTAACCGAAGGTGGTATGGTCTAGTATTCTTTAGATACAAGAATGCTGGTTTGCCTAGTACAAGGCCTAGGAAACAGTAGAGTAGCCTTGGGCACTCTATTTAGGCAGGGTAACCTTTTGGGAGAACATTCGCATAAGGTCAAGAGAATTATGGGAATGTCACACTGATCTCCAAGACGACTTTTGTGGTCAACTGGAGGACTTCAGAAGCGGTTAAAGGCATAAGAGGACAAACTCACCCTACGTTGGGAATTTGGCCATTATGCCCATGGAACTCAGTTACCCTACTGAAGTATCCAAGTTACCCTACCTTCACCGGCAAAGTCATCCTAGAACTTAGAGGTCGATTGCCTCACATTCTATGGGCTTTTAGATGTTCATAGGTGCACACGCATCTGCATGGGGAGGCCCCACGCCTGAGTAAAGGTGGCTCAAACATGTTATTGAACTTGGGGGGGTTTTGCTAACACCCCCCTCTGGCCCCAGCGTTGGAACGGCGCGTCATAGGCAGACGGCTGCATAGTTGCTCGTTTGCTAGTAAAAAGAGGTCATTGGAGTAGCTGCTGTAACACAGTATACGTCGTCGCCGTCCGTCCGACTGAATGTCGTTCGCAGGATAAATAAGGGGAGTATGGGTAACCGCCAAAATAAGGGGGCACCCATATATGGTCTCTCCGGCACCTAGGAGTCTATCTTAGCCTAAGGGTAGTCGGGTAGTCTTCCTAGTGGTACTTAGGTAGTCCAGGGCGCTTTCGGGACAAATATCTCAGTAACCAGCTGGGACCTTCTCCCCTTGATTTGTAGCATTACTATGGGTTGTCAATGGACTCTAGAGGTATGAGTCTTTTCACGGTAGAGTATGTCCCGAGAGGCTGGCTATCGGTAGCACCCATTTAGCCAACCATCGGCTACATCTCACCAGGGGAGCTTGCATGTCAATTTATCATATTAGATAGTTGCGTAGATTAAATAATGGACTGCATAGCTTGTATAGACGAAACTACTACTGGGCCAGTGAGTCCACCACCTAGGTATTGATTCTGGTTGTTGTCATAACAGTTAGCCACTGGTATGACTTCGATAGGAAGAGTTTTTCCACATGCGGTTGTATTGGAGATGCATTGCAGAAACTCATATCCTATTGACGGAATTAAGTGTACCCGAGTTGGTCCGATACTTCTGGCAGGATAATTCCTGATGGAGGGTAGACCTCAGACAAGCCCTGAGCAGGACAGGGTACTCGCACAAGGTCAGAGTAGTGGTGAATGTCAAAGGCTTAAATCTGATATCTACTTAAGTTTAAGCGTTTGGCATTCTACTTCGATAGTCAACTTTCCTCGAGAGAACTTATTGAGTGAAGCTTTCAGCTTAACGATATTAAGTTTTACTGTTTGATTCTTTTGAATTATTTACCTCATCTTTATCTTCTACTTTGAGTGTTTGGTGCGGTTGCAACCTTAGAGTTCACCTCTCTATAGGGTGCTCCCCTTACACTTTACCATGCCTTCCTGACAATCTCTGTACCCTCAAACCTCGGCCTAGTTAGCTCAATTTCTCTTCGAGTTAGCTACCCTGTAACAGGTACTTATAGCCTGTGACAAGTACCTGAAATCCATCAACTGACTTCTATGAGTTTCTATACCACATACCATAACCCAATCTTAACCTACAGCCCATAATGTGAGTCATGCACTAAAGTCATTACATCATTATGACACACAATCATTAGTCACATAAAATATCCTTGCTTAGTCACAATTTGTAATACTGGAGGGAGAACATATAGTCTATTGTGGTAGGTGAGGATTATTCTCAGAGCAGGGTAACTACCTGCACAGACAACCCTGAAGATCGCCAAAATACTGCTGAGAAAGTAGTAGATAGAAATAATGGGCAAGAGTAATAGAATTCTAAGAAGCTATAACTAGATAAGGATCATTATAGTTGAAGTGCAGAACCTGGAAGAAATGTGGATTCTCTTCGCTCCACTGGCTGCTTACATAAGCAAAATCGGTGCTCGCTTTAGGATTTTTTTTTTGCACTCGATGTCTAAATGACCCGCTGTACACCCCAGACAAAGACGGATGAAATAACCAACAGAGGAAGCGAGGTGAACAAGATGGCAGACAATGAGGATTGTGGGTCTGGGAGCTACAAGATCACCAACCAGCCCTAACTAAGTGATTTCAAAAGATGAACACATAAAAGACTTGAATAAAGCATTTGAGAGGGCAAAAAGAGTTTTCTCATCAAGGGGAGTCGGCGATGGTGGTGGCACTGCTACACTGGCTGTCTATCTACCCTTGTTGGTTTATTATACCAAATCACGTTACTTCCTTGTTTCGGGATTCGGAGGACGAAAGGATTTGTCCTCTCCCTTTTTTTTTTTTCTTCTCCTCCTTCATCCCATGTTGGAAATCTTTCTCATGTTTCTTGCCAGATATCATGTTATCCACTTTCTTCTCCGGACTTATATCATTACCCACGTCTTCAACTCCGTTATAGAAATAAACCTCAAGTCACTCACCCTGAAATTTCTCTTGCCTCCCTAGTAAGTGCACGAGGACTTCTTCATTCAAATGCCCCGTTATGGCCCCCCTCGCGGAGGGTGGATAATAAACCTCCAACGTGAGGGGTTCATTTCACTCTTCACTACCTTCACCCCTCTGTATACCGCTGACAGCTCCGCTTGTGGGCCCACCCATAGCTTTTGGAGACTTCCTCCTAGTACCACACCCAATGGGCACCGGGAAAACCGGCTAGACAGAAAAGTCCCGGGGCACGTCCATGAATGACCGATTAGCTTCCCTCCCTCCCTATCACTCACCGTTGCGAAACCTTGCCGTTAATAAACTAACCTAACCTAAGGTAGTTTAGGATAAATTTGTCGAATCGAAACAGACAAAGAAAATTTGAAGAAAATATCCGAGTGACCATGGATGATCCTGTGGAAAGGGAAGGAAAAAAAACATGGGCATTGTCCCCTCAAACAGTTGGAACTAGTTGCCCTTTTTTTTTCTTTTCAGGATATGCTTTTCTTGGGCAGTGCAAGAGGTTTAAAACGTCCCACATTGAAGGCAGTCTCGTTGTTCGCCTTCTTCTGCTCCCGTTGATGGATTTATTCACATAGCTTCTTACTAACTAGGTTTTGCTACTTCGACTTTGCAAACCATCCCCCCCTATCGTATCATATGTAATGCCTCATTCTCTAATCACTGGTTTTAGCCGTCTAACCCGAAATCCCATACCTGTAGTCCATTTATTTTCTCAGCGAGGGCTAACTGGTAGTCAGATACGGGGTCTGAACAGAGTACCAGCATACCGGTATTTGCTAAGCTGGAAATACTGATAGATTTAATTGGCTGAGCGGTAGGCTTGCTTTCTAATGTATTTGGTAATACTCCCGCCCTGGCGTTCCTGCAATGCCTGAAACTATTGAAATCAAACTATACTAACACATTCAGCATAGACGCAATAAGAGAAAAATACCCCGATATTATTGAAGGCCGACAAAAACCATCTATTGCCCAGTTTCGCCACATAGGGAATATGCAAAGCATCATACCTGTAGAATTACAGTCAAAGGAAACCAGGATCTCAGGAATACAGGTTCCAATATTGATATCACCTCCTACGGCAGGAGCTGAAGACCTCGAAGGCTGGGGTATATTTGCAGGTGAGAAAACTCTAAGATCAGGAGTGCTCCAAGGCGGTCTTTCTCTACGCTACTGTCCAATTCCAACAAGTTATCCCGTTTTCCGCCAACCTCCCCCGAGCGCTCTAAAATACCACGCCGGCCCCTTTAGCCTTAAGGCGTTCCTGTGAGATTTGTTTCAATTCTTAACTCCAATAAGAGCCCTCTCCTTCAATTGAGTTCTACGGTAATGACAGCCTAGGTGCTAAATACCCATACATCACACTAAACACCAGCCAGAAGTACTACCCCCAGTTCAAAAAAATCCGAAGATGTAACACATTACCACATACAGTACAGCAAAGTAAGAGCTACGTTTGAGTGAGAGAGCAAAAATCACGCTACGAACAAATCTCATCTCAGTATACGTAGAGTCCCACTGACAGGTGAGGTGCCATACCATAGATCAGGTTGACACTAACAACTTCTAACTAAAAATAAAATAAAAACCTATGATACGATAGCAAAACGTACTATCATACTCGCATGAAAAATCCGGGCTTATCCCCACCGGAAGGGAACAGTCACTCGTTCCCCAACCCTCCCCAACCCCGGCGATGGAACCATAACCAAGGTTTTTATGATATAAAAAAAACGAACCAACCAATTCCACACTCTCAAGGCACCAAAGTCGCCGAACTTGTGCTGCTTGCATAGCCATTCAAACCAGGAACCCGGGAATACCGTACATTCTCGCAACTTCTCCAATCGGTTGACTCAAGCACAAATTCCAAGGAACAGTACCCAGCCGCGAAGGGAGCCTTAGAAAGAGAGAGAGAGATTCTAGGCGCAGGAACGAGATGAGGAGGGAAGAAAAGAAAAGAAAAAGAAAACAACTTGTATAATACGGTAGGCAAAAGCCAACAAAGTGGGTATCATACCGTACCGTACCGCATCGGTAGGCTGAACGGAAGGTTGGAAGTTCAAAGAAGGTTTTTTTTTTTTTTTCCCACGGGCCGCCTCCTCCATTGACGGTATCATAGTACATTTTTTTCTTTCTAGTATCGGTACGGGTAGAAAGGCCCGCTGCTGCTGTTAGACTTATTCTGCGAGTTGATATATTACCTTTACAGTACCGGACATTTTGACGCCCAGTTTTTAAAGCAAAACGCTTACTCGTATATACACCGCCACTATATAAATTTACATCCTCCAAACCAGTTATAAAAAAATCTAAACGTTCCGATTAGTATGATACTTTGTTTTTTTTGTTTTTTTTGTTTTTTTTTCCTGCTTTCCTTTCGTTTCCCTCTCCTCCCTTTTTCAACTTTCGTTTCACTCATTCACCCACTCACTCGCTCACTCACTTTCGAAATATTCTCCCCCCTTCTTCTTTTCTTTTTCCAACAAGGTTTCACACGGGGCTAATCCACCTTCTTGGCACCTCTCATACCGGTACACAATCGACAACCGGCCGACAAACTCCAGTTTTTTCCTCTAGCAACGAATGAAAAAAAAAAAAAATGAAAAAATCTGCAAGTTTGTCCTGCACCCAAGGTGGCGAGGTCAGGCCGCCCCCACGGCATAACTCTGCCCCACTCATCAACCCCCCCCTCTCCCTCCCTCCCTCCACCCCTTTGCCTCGAAGGTTGTCAGGCATAGCAGTCGATAAACAAGTGACGGGGAGGGGGTGGTGACAACTTAAACTACACTCCATCCGCAGTCCACCCGAAACGAGGCCCGAAAAAAGATAATTTAAGGGCGAGGGGGGAAAGGAATACCGGTACTGGGGGGAAAGAAAGAAAGGAAGGAAGAGAGGAGGTGGGATGGATGGATGGATGGGAAATAAGCTTTTTTTTTTTTTCATTCTTCGGATACCGGTATGTTTCGGCTACCCTGTGATATTTATTTTACTTTGTATTTTGGCAAGGCAGTACCGGTATTATCATACCGTATCGCATAACCACGAAACCACTTCGTCCCAGTCAGACAGACCGATGGTGGGAAATAGATATGTATGGTAATACTGCGTATCTGATTGGTGGAAATGGGCGGACAGAAGAAAAAAAAGATGAAGAAATCCCTGTTTTAGGCTACCAACTTTTTTTCATTCATTCATCATATATTCATGAGATATCACTCGCTGATTAGAAGTTTTCGCACGTTTACTATACTCACCCGCTTGCTGACCTCATGATCCCTAGAAATTCATCCCCGTGATGACTTTACAATATCTTGAGAAGACCAGGCGTGCGTCCGTTATATATATAGTCTATCTACTTACAAGCAAAGAAAAACAAGGCTATACAAAAAGCAACATGCCGGCATGCAAAGGGACCTATCAGAACCAACATGCGTCCACTTCATCCCCCCAAAAAGATCGTGAGATCGCATTGAACACGGTACTCTCCCTTTTGTCCCCGTGTATCCTGCACTCCGCTCACTACTTCTGAAGTTAGTCCTTGCATCCATCCTCCTCCCCCTCCTCTTCCCCTCATTACCCCATGTGCTCGAGTTGCCATACCTCCAACTCATCACCACGTGAGACTCTCGATCTATCCATGCACCCCTATGTGCAAAAAGAGAAATCAGAAAGCAACACTTTTTCTCTTGCCTCACAGCAGCAAGCAGCAAATCTCCCCTCCAGTGGCTCCTTGTGAACACGAATAACTTAAATGAGTGTTCGCAAAGGAAAAAAAAGCTTACCGCCGCCACCCTTGCTTGATTCCCAAGAGTTAAAGTGTCGCAGCCGCCTGCGATTTGGCATCGAGAAACTGTTACCCAATAATGATAGGCTGACATGGACGAACGACTTTTCCAGATGTGAAAGGAAGAAAAAAAGCAATACTGGTCGAGCACTCGGGTTCAGGACAAGTCCGGTACAAATGACGTGGTTGGATCGGTAGATTCCTGCAGTAGGGGGAGGGGGGGGCTGGGGCCTCGCCTGTCCGACAAAGCAAGGGCTAAATCTGATTGGACCCGAGGGAAGAAGGAGCAGAAGAAGAGAGAAGCGAAGCGGTGGGTTTTTCTGTGGAGTGAAACACCTAACCCTATCACTCGCCTACGGTACGGGGGGGCTGAAGGCTGGAAGCGAACCCTCAAGTGGGGTTTTCAAGATCCCCCCCCCTTCTTCCTCAAATTCCTCTTCACACTACAAATGATCCAGAAACTCCCTGTTTACTTTTTTTCCTCTTCTTTCTCTCCCTCAGATGGCTACTATATATATTACCGTCATGCCGGTATTAAGTGGCATAAACCCCCAGACGAAACACTGCGGAGGCCTAAAAAATTCAAGTCGAAGGAACCACGGATGCATCCAAATGCAAATCCCTCAGCAAAGCCCAAATAACAACAGCCAGTACTGTAACCCAGCCAGGCAACTAGCAATCATAGTAGTACTAAATTACAGCTGAACAATGACGCTTCAAAAAAAACAAATCCTAACCAACCCCGTTCCCCCCTTTCCTCGATAAGCAATACTCGACCTCCTTTCCCCAGTCTTGTTCACCTTTGAGGGGGAAGATCTCCTGTGAAACAGCGGTCTTGAATTGCGATCCGGAGATGAATGGGTCATGGATGGACGAGCTTTGTTCCGTACGCTACCGGATTACCGCCCCATAGGCGGTGATATATTACATCTTCCAGAGCGCGGCGGCTAAGTGCTATGCTTTTAGACGCGCTCAGATGAGGTGCTCAAAAGTTTGCACTGTGCGAAATACGGCACCGTTAGCTTAGATTCCATATGCGGTGCGTCTTCACGAGCAGATGCGCCGTTCAACCAAAATTTAGATCCGCTGGTGTGGGGTCAGAGCCCAATGCCTCTATCTCATCCTCGTACACCGAAGAAAAGTTGCAGCACCCCAACCGCACTTTATAACTGCATTTGCATGTTGTTGATAGTCTCGAGACCCCGTCTCAATGCAAAAAAAAAAAAAGGGTTGGAATGACTGTGTCCTGCGGCAGGCGAGAGAATAATATTTCTTACCAGTCAATTTTATACACGAGTCGTGGATGGGCTAAACTTGGCTCCCGTATAAGTTTGGATTAGGTGACGAAGAGGCTGAAGGATGGTAGAAAGAAACCCAGCCAATCAAGGGGAATATTACCCAATGCAACGGAAGCCATACGGTGCGATCACTGAGCCTTCAACGATGACGATCAAGCTCTGCCACCGGAAAACCTCTTACAGCAACCGCGCAGCCGCAACCAGATAAGAGTGCCCTATTCTAAGTAACCCCTCTGATATGGATTAATAGTACTAGTACAGTACAAGTACAAGTACAAGTGCCTGGTACTTTTAACATATTCCGATCGAGCCCCCTTCCAAAATGATGTAATAGATTGTTGTGCTTTTCCAAAGATAAGTTAGCCTCAGCAGGCAAAACTCTGCGGAGGCACGATCTGTGGGCTAAGGTTGCGGTCCTCAAGTGTATGTTTACCAGGCTGCCACGATCGAGTGCTAAGCAATCGCATGGCACCAGTGCAACGTGATAAGTGCTTTTGGATTCACGAGGCTCGTGAAATCCACTGCCGGTCTCATTTAGTTCGCCAAGTTAGCAGAATTGCAGGTACCAGTTAATGAGATCAAACAAGTCTTAGGGCTTCATATTATACTATATCAGGAAAACGCTAATCCTTCCCAGGAGCTTTTGTCTCAGGGTCCAGAGATTACAAGGCTGACAGAGACGGTGAATTTCACAAGCCTGCCACCATATCGCTGTGGTTAAACGCCAAGAGCAACTTCCCCGCATCCCACGATGCGGTATGACCACTGGATCTTTCATCGCGGATTAGTCCGCTCAGTCTGATCCCGGGAACGGGGTTTGTTGGTGGAGACGAGTTTGGCAAAACCACTATCCCATTGCCGCCAGAAAGCTACATGCAAGGGAGCAAGCAGGACCAAGCAGGTGCCATCACAGCCAAGAAATAAGGAAACAGTCAGAAGTTATCGCATCGAAGGAGAGGTACACTCTGCGCGGGCCGCATCAATCCTGATGATACTTGAAGTAGGATCCCTTGTAAATGAACGTTTGCCCATCACCCTTTTGAGTAGCAATTTACCACACGAGTTAGCATCTTTAATAACCCTAGGACTGCGCACTTAGCTATCATAGTTGCTCGTGCTCCCAAGCATTGCCAGTCACTCACCTCCTGACTCACGCTTGGAAATTGGATGTGGGTTACCGATATCAAGATCGTCAAATCGTCGATGGGACCAAGCAATCATCTCACAATGGTCCTGTCGCATCACCCAACCCGCCAATCATCAGCCCTCTGCTTCCACTGAAGCCAGTTTCTCAGGTTAGAGCGGTGGGGGATCGGAAATGAAGGCAGGCCAAAGAACCCGACAACTCTGGCCGACCGTCCCCCCAAATACCGGTATTCCAGTAACACTAGAGTAAGAATTGGAGCCTCCTCCTGGGCGGTGTGACCATGTTCGTTTAGCGTATTCGGTGACCAAGGCTTCCCAAAAGATTATGCTCTCGATGAAGCACATCGATAACAGGGTACAACATGTTACTTTGAGCACGCCTGTCTGTGATTACAACGCGTCAATGACTAGCCCAATTACTGAAAAGGGCACAGGCACTCATACCACAGCTCAATCTAGGCAAATATGATTTCAAAGGAGGTGGCTATTTCCTGGACGTGACATGTCTTGGAAGGAGCAGGAGACTGTGGAGGGTGCGCCTGTTAGTTCCCCCACGAGGATAGATGATACCGAAACAGAACGCATATCCAATCCAACATTGCCGGTATGATACCGTACCCCACTGGAACTGTTAACCCATCCCTAACCCTCGCAAAGTTAATACCCGCGCGGCCGTGTCGAAAACCTAAGATATCAATTCCCATACACAGTTTCCAACTTCAGCCCAGCCGCGTTAGGGGAAGGGGGGAAGGAATGTACCGGTATCGTACTACTACAGTGATCACAAATCCCATGGGCTAGTTGCTGACACGAAGGGTCGCTAAAAATGTGCGGCTGAAAATGCAAAAAGCAAGGCGGGCGCTGGGAAGGTTGGGAAGGACCCTACCGGTGCATACATAGGGGAAAGCCAACCTACCGATACGGAGAAGTCACGGGGAGATAGCGAGCAGGCGAGGCATCAATGGGGGGGTTGAAAGTGGTTTTCCCAGAGGGCAAAAGAAAGCTTCCAAAAATGGGCGCGGGGCTGGAGAGTATGATAAATGAAGTGTCAGATAGAATAAAGTTCAGGGTACATTCACCCATACCCAACACGGGATCGACCCTTCGGTTTCAACCATATTACTCTCCCCAAAGCCAGGAGTCCAGGAGAGAACACTGTCTGCTTCCTCTAGTGAGAGCATTCAAGGGATGATGTCAATATATTTCCCTTCTCGAGTAGAGTGTAAGGATAATAGTGCGAAGCGAACATTTCATGGCCTTTTATATACCTCCACGTCACTCTTCTGAATGGCTAAAGGCTACGATATGGCAAGTCATCTACGTCTCAAGCGAACGAGGAATCACAACTCAACGTACTCGAGTATTGGCCATGTCTGCGGCAGGATTAGATGTCCTGCCTCCGGCTTCGTTCCTGATCTGTAAGGGGCAATAGCAAAGATATGCAGCCGGGGGCCATGTCTGCACTGGTCAGCCGTCCTGATTTACCAGGACTTGTCCATCGGGATTCACAGTGTTTTCCCGAGTATATTAAGAAAAAACCGCCCTGAAAACCCAAATGTGAAAATTTAGCCTTATGCGCTGGCCGGATACCTCTGGAAGGTGAAGAGGGAGCCCTAAGTGCACTTGTAAATGCATTTCAGAATGCCGGTACTTGGCCCGGCAGGGCGATGGGTTCCAACTTCCCCGAAAATCCTTGGTACAGTATGATATCGTAACAGCTCTTGAAATCCACCATCACCGCCAACCCAGTAATGTCTAGATTCGGAGACAAAGGCTCCTAAGGGGAATTAACGTTTTCCCGACGCGGTATAAGATAGTCAACTAGATGTGTTTAATATCATCAACCGGTATTCGCAATCCTCTTAACCTGTCAAACCAAACCTACCGTGGGCTAACAGGCTGATCTCCGTTGATAATCTGATAGTGGACTTCACTCGTGTTCCCACAGTGGTACCGTATCTAGGAACGGTGATTTTACCGACAAACATCAATCATGATCATCGGACTTGCTGTCGGAGGCGATATGCTGCTCAGTTCCTGCCGGAAAGATTAGGAGGCAGCCGGGGTGTCCCGGACAGGCTACTTTCGACGTCCCACCACGCTAACCAAGGGAGTTATCGTTCTCCTTCCTCTGTCTCCGATCCCCACGCAACCAAACTCGTGATCATTTACCCTGGATGCGGTGATTTTTGCGGCGGGACCTTTTGCAAAGTCGTACCTCTCAATCTCCTTCACGCCGCGATGTCCACACACAAAACACAAACACAGGCGCTCGACTCGGACGGACGGACGGACGAATACCCTAATCCTAAATACGGTAACCAACAGCTCGTCATGGCTCCCAGACCCACAGCAGTGGGTTCCGGTCATTTCTTTTTTGCAGAATCCGCAGGTGCCGTATGACTTTGTGTCGGTCGACCTTCGGTGGTAACTTTTGGCCGTGTAACCGCCGGCCTATCTCCCAGCTAAAATTTACAGCTGAAGAATCTGCTGAAGGAGGAAAGTCCAAGTGGTTCCTCATGATGAGAATGCTAATATCTGTTCTCCTCCGGCTCCAGTCTTGTGTATAAATTCTAATTATGAATAGAATGGTGGCAATATCGTAATGATAAAAATTTTATCGAGAGCGAAATGACCATTCGGAGAGAGGCAGTAAGATTTCGAGACACAAGGCCGGCAAGACATCGAAGGCCTTCTATGGCACTGCCAGAGGTCACACTAGGCCCATCATCATCACACAACCATAAAAACTGGAACAATTGAGAATGACGCTAGGACGTCCAGATTTTCCCGCTTTGGATCAAGGGGAGAAAACACAGCGAAAGGGTCCCTTTTTCAGCCCTTAGTTGAGACAGATAGAAAGAAAAATGCGGCAGACCTTACCAGGAGAGGCAGCTTCAACGGCCTCGTGAGATTCTTTACGATATAATAACATCCAGACAGAGAGGAGCTCTTGAGGGCAATTATGGTAGTCATTGAAAATAGGCAACAGGAAGGTGGGACTAAGCCACAGGAAATTTGCTCCAACATCAGATGGTACGGAGGTATCCGAAAACTGATCTTTGAGCAGTTCCAAGAAACAGAGAACAGCTCCAGCACGATGCCCCGATTAAAGTGAAAGGCCCCCTATTGTAGAATGCTCAAGTATTCTACGGACAGTATACCGCTTTGGGTAATAGTAGGAAGTATTCCCGCTATCGCCTCGGATACCGTGGGTACTATGGTCTGCCATGGGCCCTTGATTTATTGAGTATAGAGGTTCTAGGCCGGGTGGATAGCACACTATTTAGCAAAAACCACAGCACCAAATTGGTAGGAAGCAAATTTCGGTCTATTGACACCGGTACTAAGGCGGACCTGTGTCATGGTGATAAGTACCTTACCGTACTTATCATCATTCCGGACTCTGAGATTGGTCATTCAATAGTCTAGTCTCGACACCAAAACTTGATCCTCTTAAGGTATTCATCCAGGAAAGTAGCGTCATGCCATGAATTTGTATGTCTGTTCACTTTCCTCAAAATGTCCCGCTTCCCCTCCCCCAACCAATACTCACTCCGCCAAAAAAATAGAGTTCATAGAATTAAAGAGGGGTCGATTTTAAGTAGTTCCATGAAGAATTTTTCCCAAAAAGGGTTGTTGTTGGGGCCCATTCATTGTCGGATTCGGTCGTCGTGGGACCGATTTCAGACTCCCAGCACCATCAGGGTTTTTCACGTCATTGCCAGCCAACCTCACAGTCGCCCTGACCCCCCACCCACCGGAGCGATGCTGATTGGTGGATTTTGCATAAGGAAACTAGCGGTGATCACACACTCCATCCAAGCAAACCAACTGGAAAGTTCCTTATTTGGGTTTAGCTGTCCGGGCAAGGGTGCCCGGGTGGCTGTCTGTTTTTGATGATCCAAGAGAATCTTTGAGAGAAGAAACAAGCGCCACAAAATATACAAAGTGGCAATCGAGCACGTTCCGGGTTTAGGTTTCATTGATTTGATGCAGTGAGTCAACCGATATTATTGCGCCTTATTAGCGAGTCATTGAATCAATAACATTTTTATTTGTTTTCCCATTCCGTTCCTCTCCTGCGCAGGTTGAGGAATTTATCACGAGCGAGGTTTCACAACCCGCCCAAGTGAACAGGCTAGAAACGACTCATAGTCCATGACCCTTCCCTCCCCCCGGCCTTCTTCGACGAAACAAATATCTTTTGATGGTAAAACAACAATACGAACATTGAGGCTCTTGCTTATTACTGTGGTATTCCTGCCTTCCACTTTTTCATCTTTCCCCCCTTTTTTAATTCTATTGGAGATAGGAGGTTTATTTTTGCAAACTGGTCAATGAATGAGGCAGGACAAGCACGGAAGCTCCTGCGGAATTCTGTGAGGTCAAGGCTAAAGAAAGTTAGACGGAGGGCATGAAATAAATGGCATTCGAGCACTCGAGTAAGGGAGTTGACGCAACAAGCACAGCCTTTCCTTTTTTTTCCTTCCCTCCACAACGCCGTATTATGTACCGCACTCAAGTACAGTACCATACCATTTCTTTTCCATTCTCCTTCCCCTCTTTTCCGAACAAGGAAGAGGTACGGCATCACCCATCTCGAGGTGTTTTCTGTTGAAAGAGTCAGAGTGGAGAATGAGCACGATTGGTCACAGCGACCTGCAGGGTTACACGGATCGCTGATTCGGTGCACAGGGATGATGGGTGCAGCCCCAGTTCTCTCGAGGAAGCACCAAGCCGGCAAAGTCCATAAAACGGAAAATCCGCAGTCAGTACTGTAGCGGTGGCCTGCAAATGAAACTTCTTTGTACGAATATGACGGCGAGGGGAATACAAAGGTATAGATTGCTGGATACCCCTGTCTCAGGATGTAAGATCAAATAGGAGAAAGATAAATGGAAGGAGGTTGAAGATGAGCCCCGGAAGATGGGCCGAGAGAACGTTTTCGGAGAACTTTGAGGAACGGGAATGGCAGAAGCTAGGCTGTAAATTTCATCGCCTACCGTGCACTTTAGTAAGATGGAAAGAACAATGGGTAGACTCGTACCGGTACTCGAACAGTTGGAGCGTTAGACTTACCCAAGGATAACAAGGGAATGAGTGAGGATGGGTGAATGGGGAAAATTGTGAGCAAGTGTGGTGTGGGCGTGGATGTGGGCTTGGGATGTGTGGATGAGGGTGATAGGGATTTGTGGGAGGGAGGGTGTGATGGTTGGGAGATCTTAGGTTAGTATGATGGTGAGCCTATGCTGATGGGAGGGATGGAGGGTAACTTAACGAGAATGGGTGAGAATGTGTGTCTGATAGAGACGAGGGAGAGGCGGGACGTTTGTAGTGCCGGTGCGAGTATAGGATGGGGCAGAGGGCCGGTTACTCATCCTGTGGCCCCACTCAAAACAACAAAACTTCTTCCTCCCCCTCCCACAACAGAACACTTTCTGCTCTTCTCGTTATAGAGAGAATCACACAATGAACAGGCTACAGCTCACCCGTTAGATTGACGATACGGTCTCTGTCCGTCACTCCACTCTCCACTCACTCCGCTTTCTTGCAAGCCCATCTTGGGCCGCACAACTCCACTCCCCGCTCTCTCTCCCCCTGTCTTCTCCACCTCTTGCTCTGTTGTAGGGTACGAGGAGTACGGTACCTTTTTCTATTATTTCTATTATTTTCTATTTTTTATTTTTTACTCCATCTTAATTTGTTTTTCCATTGCTATTATTCTTTTCTGTGACCTTGCTGGCCTGCTTTATCCCAACCTGACAAACTGTCGTTGCCTGCGCCCGAGACAAAGTTTGCCCAACGGACTCATAATCCAACTCTCCCTTGCCCACCGAAACTGTCATCCGTCATCTGGCCGCTTTTTCGCCACTGGACCCCTCCCAAGATTTCGCACCTCCTCTAAACACCATTCCTGCTACCGACACATCCCTTCCCCCCCCCCCCCCCCCGCCGCCTCAAGCAAGCGCAGGTTTCACTCCACTCTCCCAGCTTGCTCACACTCCCACCGGCGCGCCTGGGTCATTACTCATTCTCTTTGTCCCTTGCCCTCTGTACCTGTTTTAAATATTCAGCTATCGCATCTACTTGCTGCTCTCAGCAGCTACAATCATCCATACATATTCGTCTTCATCTGCCATCACTGGCTTTTTGACCACGCTATTCCTCCTCACTTTTCTTAGCCATTCTCTGTTGCGACAACATACTTGTTCTTTCTGTCAATCTCTTTGCGGACAACCGGCTCGGTTGTAGTGCTCAGCTTGGAGCCGCCGTGCCACGACCCAGCCCGGGTGGCCCTAGTGCCTAAACGCCTCCCCGCCCCTGATCGACTCAACAGCCCCCCCGGGGCCCCCACAGCCAACACTCCACGTCTCCCCCCTCCCCACCCCAGTCAAGACTCATTCTTTCTCACTCGATTAGACCATCACGAGGCGCTGAGGCAAAGTCACAGCGGCCTCTAATTCTCTGAGTCGCCATTTACAAAAACGCCTTCCATTATAATCGCCGGAAACCTTCCCTTCCCAGGTTTGGGACATCACAATGTATCCTGCGAAAACCACTATCGCCGAATTTGAATTTTCAGTCACCGCCACCCCAATTGATATCACTACTGTTGCTGCTGTTGATGAGTTTGGAAGTGCTCTGTCCTAAATTTTTTAAAAGACAGAATTACCTCTTTGTCGATATATTCGTCAACAACTTTGGGAAACAACGCAACAGAAGGAGAAGAAAAAAAAAAAAAAAGACCCCTTGGGATATAGACGGTGACTGGAATTCTGTTCGGAAAAGAAACGACTTGCTTTCGTTATTTTAATTCGGGGTTTTTTTTACTGGATCTTTTTTTCGGCTTATTTCTTGTTTGATTTTCGGCTACGCGTCTTCATTGGGCATAAGGGGGTTTCGGTTTTTGGTTGGGCGCCTTTGGTTACAGTGGTATTTCAACATTCGGAGAGATTTGAGATTTCGCCTTTGAAGGAACAGGGGGATTTTACTTTTAGGGGTTTTCATTGTCTCAACTTCCAGGATTTTCCTACTACGCCTCGTTAAGTGTCATACTCGTCACCTGGCTCACGTCTCCTGCAACGATATATCGCGAACACCAGCCACTCTAGCTGGTATTCTCTCGTTGCCGCCACCCTCTTGACGTCGTCCGATTTATCTTTCGAGCTGTCACCATTTCAGTACTTTCTTTAAGTACAACTTTAGAAGACCTCAAGCTCATCTAGTACTCTCTTACCGGGATCGACCTATTTTCCTGAGATTGTCAGTATACATATACGACCTTGAAGACGGAATAAGGATTCAGACATCATACATCCCGGTGTTCCTTGAGAGAGGGACCTTTTAAACAACAACTAATATTACATAACACATCTCCACTCAATCATTTTTTACTTTTACTTTTACTTTTACTTTTTTTTATCTTTTTTTTTAGAATCCCAATTTTTCTCCCGCAATATGACCCTGGCTCATACACCACCCACGGCAACAATTACGCGCTCCAGCTACTATTCACCTGCACCGTCAATAGGCTCATCGGCCTCATCTCAATCCTCTGTTTGGTCTGTGGCATCGGTAGCATCTAGCGCCACTTTCGTTGCCACTGGCGGTACCTCGGCTCCAGGCACGAATATTATCCCCTCACTGGACGTTCGGCGTCAATTTGCAGGCTCGGAGCAAGATGGTTGGCTTCTCCGAAAAAAAGTATCGACCTCTAGCCTTCAACCTCATAACACAGTCCAACACCCGCACCCTCCTCCGGTTACGGTTGCTCAGGAACCGGTGCCCATAGAACAACGTCGGAACACCCGGAGAACTAATCGTTTGGTTGAAGGAGCCAATGCCGGATGCCCCGTTTCTGAAGGCTGCCCATTACCTCCTGTGCCTAGCCTACAAAGGCAGGTTGATCGGAAGGTTAACTTCGTTGACAATCTCGTTGGTATGTTAAGCACTCGGCCGAGGATCCTTTTCGATGAAATTTTATACGCAGGTGCTAAGATTCATATATTGCTACGATAAAGACTCAGCAGCTCAGATCGTTGAGACAATATGGCCGCCTCCGAAGATGCTTATATGTGCAACCCCAAAGGATAAGGTTCTTCCACTACGGACATTCATCCAGGAAACCCTCCGAAGATCTCGGACGAGTTATTCCACCCTCCAAGTGGCTTTATACTACCTAATCGTAATTAGGCCTCATCTTCCCCCCCGGGATTGCGACATCAACGGTTTACCCGCTGAAGAGGCGCAGATGACTCGTGCCAAACAATGTGGTAGGAGGATGTTCTTGGCTGCTTTGATCTTGGCATCAAAGTACTTGCAAGATCGTAATTATTCCGCAAGGGCTTGGAGTAAGATTTCAGGGCTCAACACTCAGGAGATCAATATCAATGAAATGGCATTCCTAGACGCTGTCAACTGGCGGCTTCATATATCGGAAACCAATTTCCAGAAATGGACTGACCTGGTGTTGAAGTACACGTCAGACCACAACCCATCATCAATATCTCCGGCACGAGCCAATCCGTGGGTGGATGAGGAAGAGCGGAAGCGGGAGTGGTGTGATTTGGTGTTGAAGCTTTCGCCGGATTTGAACGAGGCAGAGTTATTAGCGTCTGGGGGATTAACACCTTGTGCGGTTGATGCAGACATAGTCGCGTCCATTTCGCCACTTGCTATTGAACCCTTCGTACCCATGGCTCCTGCCCAGCAGACTCCGGCAGCACCGGCAGCACCCGCAGTCATCCAACCTGTTGCTCCACCCGCACCCCGAACAGCTGAGCGCCTTCAAACGTCGCACCCGCATGCGTTTAAAGCACTCCATCAGCCTCTTCCAAAACCGCCTACTTTCTGTCGCTCATCCTCATCGTCACAACTGCGGTCTGGAACGGTGACCCCTGCAGTGGGAATCTGTTCTAGTCGGCCAGAAGTGACATTCACCTCCCAGTGCTCTGCCATGGCTTCCGTAGCTAGGGTTGTCGAAAATACTTGCATGTCAGGAGCTACGATGGAGAAGTTCCCATTTGCGCCAAGGAGAGGATCAGATGCGCCACTTGCACCAGTACTTCTTCCCTCTCAGGGTGGTTGTATCCGCAAATCATCCTTGTCAACTTCGATGTCAAAGCCTGGTCCCTCAAGTTCGCCTGCATTCCCGAAAGCTAAGCAGAGCTGCGAATTGGGAAAGCTAGTTTTCACTACCTTTGTTCCTCCTTCACCTAGCTCTGTTGTGTCATCGGTCAAAACCATTTGTGGTAGTCCTTGGAAAACTGGCGATCATCGTATGGCTCCATGTGTATCGCCCAAATCAAGAGAAGCAGCGTTGAGCTTGAACATGCTCAAGGAAACTTATTCCCCATGCTCAAGTGGTTCGACCACTCCTACTGGATTGTCGAGGAAGAGGAGCTACCCTGAGAGTGCAATGGAAGGTCGTCCAACAAGCGCTCTAAGAGTAGAGGCCAACGTTCATGCATACACTGCAGACGGAACTACCAGCGTCACTCCAAAGTTCAAATCACTTGGTAGTGGATTTCGGTCACCATCCCTAGTATATGGATCTCCAACTAGGAGCCCTGCACTGGATAGGAAAGGCAAAAGGTTGAGGTGCGCACCGGGGGGGGGAGTGGCAGGAATGAGTATGATAGAAGGAATGTCGGTAGCACAGAATGTGCGATAGGCACAAAGGGTATCTAGTTCACTTTCATGTAAACATCTTCATCGTGTGCAACCTTTTTTTCTTATCGTTTGAATTCTCTTGTTATCCGCTATGGGGGTATTCTGATTTTATGGACGCTGCTTTTGTTCCCTTTCAAAACTGTCAAGACAGACAAAATACGGTGTTCTGGTCTTTTTTTCTTCCTCTTTTGCTTTCCCGCTCTTTGTTTCTGTCAGGCTCTGTTCAATTCTTTCCTTATCCCACTGCGTTTTTTACACAACAAATAACTAGTCAATCGCTTATTATTTCTGACCAGCGAGATCGAGCAGATTTCCTTTTATATAACATCTGCGTTCAAAGTCTTTCTAGCAAGCAAAACAGAGGTGCGGGAAAGGAGAAGGAGGCTGATTTTGTATGGACATTTATTTGGTATATGCTCCAGCAAAACAAAGGGCAGTCTTCAAACATTCCGAGACCCGGTATTCAGACCTTGTGACTGAGCGACAGTGATTGATATTGGTAGATCTTTTGCTAAGTATGCTCATTTTCGCATCTCCCCTCTTGTCGGATGAATCCCTTTTTCGAAAACGGCGGGTTCGTCTAAATCCGGGTCTTGTTAATCCCCTCCCCCCCGGACAACGACAGTCGGAACAGCCGACCAGCTCCCCTCTCTCAATATCGAGTAACTTATTGACCCTGGTGTGATTTTTACCCGTCACCTTTTATACCTGCGTTACACACATACGCAGATAAAAACCCGGCCCAAGCCAAGCCAATCGAATCTAGCCCGGACATGATAGCGGTTGCTACCCCGTCGTACAAGCCTTTCGTTCTCTGCCCCATCGTCGCCTCACAGCCGATCACTCGTACAATTACGGGGAGCCTCTTCATAGGAAAAACAACGGTAGCATGAACTAAGTTTGAAAAATGCCCCCACAATCCAGAGTTCTCAGCACTACCTTTACAGCGCGATTGGGGTCTGCCTCCTCTGCTCGAGCGGGGGAACTTGCCACTTTTTCACCGCGGCATGGGTGCGTGCAGTTTTGAAAAAAATGAGTCATTGATCATGGCATATGCTTACCCCTCCCGCTTTGGGCTCGTGGGTGGGTGTGGGTGAGTCAATGAGTCAATCTTTAATACCAAAACTGTGTAGTGGGTGCGAGTGGATGCATGGTTTGGCATGGTGCTTTGGTGCTTGCTTGTTTTCTTGCTTGCTGTGCTATGCTGTGCTATGCGGTGCAGGGGGGTGGAAAGTGGTGTGAGTTTGGGTGATTAATTGGTTGGTTGTGTGCGGTGGACGTGTGTGTGTGTGTGTGTGTGTGTGTGATCGATTTGCGGTAAGTATTGTCTTGCACTGCGGTGGTGTGGGCTCGGCTAAGGGAAGTTGGGGACTACACCTGTCGAACGGTTATCGTAATGGCGATGCTGGGTCGAGGTTGTTGGAGGTTTTGTACGGGGGAGGGGGTTTTTTTGTTTACTTTTTCGTTTCTTACTAATCCGGTATGGTCTGTGTGCGGTGCGTGCTCGTGATTGCTCTCCGGCGGCGAAGGGAGATACCGTAGATGTGCTCGGTGGGTGATTTGTTGGTTCTGTGTTTGATTAGATCTTCCCGGCGCTCCCCCCACTTCAGACCGGCCCTGTTCCGCTGGTTATTGGATCATATGATATGTATCATACTAGAAGTGTGATAGGGCTAGCCCCTAACGCCGGCGGTAACCTCGGGCACGGTTTGTTTGGCATGCGTGTATATCATATACCATGACCTGTTTTTCTTCCTAACCGATTTTGCTCTCTTCCCCCCCCCCCTCCCCCCGCTCGTCTATCCACGCGATCTACCTTTTTTGGCTTTGGTTCATCAGTTCGGTTTACGGGTTCTGGGAAATACGCTGACTGCGGTAAACTGGGAGGAAAGGAGAGAGAGAGGGCCGCGAGACGTCCTATTTCATCTCTCCTGATTGATCTCGGGACGCGCTATTGCGCTCCACCGAGGTGCTTCTCTTTCCTACTTGCTTTCTATGACATCTTGCGGCTTGGGTTACGCCTCTTGGTGATGTTGTGCTATACTATCATACACTGTGTGTTTTTGCTACACACCTGCATGTCTATCAAGGCTTTTTATATACATGCAGCGGTTGTGCCGGTAGGTGACCTTTCCACTACCGAGTTAGCTCGGGAGTGAGGGGAAAGGGAATTTTGGCTGAGGTTTCCCCCCCCCCCCCCCTCCCCTTGTGATCAAAGGGCGAGGGTTTGCTCTTTGAAAGAAAAGAGCAAAAGAGGTTTTTGCGGGGCCCTCTCTGTGTGGTGTTGGTGGTGGTAAGCTAGCTTGGATATTGGGGGTTGGAACGATATTGGACGGAATCAGTAGTGAGACGCTTGTCTCCGTCTGCCCCCGGGGCCACTTCTATGATACCAAGTGCTGTGGCAATGGTGGGCTCCATGAACCCGACTCCGTTCTTGAACTCCAAGGACACACCTCTTCCAGTATGGCAGGTGGTCATAGCGTGCTCGCTCGCCCACTCGCTGGCTGGCTGGCTACATGATCAACCTACCAACGGCGATCTCAATCGCCACGTATTTTCTAGTGATTTGCAACCATCACTTTGATATGGTGGGCACGATACCTATTTGGAATGGGGGAAACAGCAGAAGATAAGGGATTTCGCAGAACTTGCCGTGCCAAGGTGGCACGTTTAGTATTGGCTTGGACCTACTTCTGCCAATCTAACAATATCCGCTTTCGTAGAAGCACTTGGACATAATTGCTCCTCTAGCTGGTTAGCAGCAGGAGCGAATGAGGGGATGAAATAAGTAGTCAGAACGTTTCTGATGAGTCCGCGCTTCTCTGCAAATAGACCAATCGTGCGTCTAGCCGGACACACCGATCCGATCCGGCGCGACGTGTAAGTAGTGCCCCGAGTCAATCTAGAGTATAGCTGCTGTAACCAGGCAAAGGATTTTGGGGTCTTGATAGGGTCTTTAGGTTCCCTTGTGTTTCTCTTTCGTTGGTGTCCGGAATACTGACTAGCCCCTAGTATGTAGATCATTGCGCAATGGCCTTCAACTCATATTCACTCTTCTGGTTTTCTGTGCAGTGGCAGTCTTCAGGCATCTTCGGGAAATGACTGTGCTGAATGCAAGCGGGTACAGACCAAAACGGGTACTTCTGGCTAGTGCGAGAATCAAAGTTTTGGGAAGGAGTGGTGAGTATCAATACGTGGGGCACAGGGGAAATGATATCTTGTAGGGTGCGGCCACCAGGGCGCTAGCAGGAGACGGTAGGTGTCGTATTGTGGGGTTGGAACTAGGATGATGGCGGTATCCTCCGTTGAATGCCCTACTATCTTTCAATAACCACTTTTTAACTGAGTGGTTTGGTATGATACGTCTTAACGTGCCTTTTTCTCTGATCTGCAAGCAGCCTTGCCGCTTGCTTCAGGAGCTGCAAGGTTACAATGCTTGGAAGCCATCCTCGCTCAATTGCAAATAACTGGCTGTCTGGCAAGAAGGAACTCATCCTTATCAACGGCTACAACCGTTCATTGGCTTGTGGGGCAGGGTCGTACTGTGGCTCATACATTGGGGGGTGTTGATTGTTTCAACTGGGCCGGGGTAAGATGGGGTATGTTAGAATGGTAGGGGGGTAAACTATGATCAGGTATATTCTCCGGCAGATAGAATATTCATTTCTCTTAGCCTCAAGCTTCACTATGTCCGACATATAGGCAGGATTGCAGCCACAAAAGTCGCCTCCTTTTATCCACCCCCACTATCAAATATTCCATCCCAGCGCGTATCACAGAATAGCAATTGATATTTCATGAGTGGCCACTGCCAACTTTCGGTGTGCCGGGGGGGGGGGGGGGGGCAAACCAGCACAGTATAGCTAATTTTTAGTAAGCCCATTGCGATGAACTCAGATATAAGATGTACTTTAATTCCCCCTAGTCCGGCTGAAGCCCGGCGGACTTTGGGGGAAGGTTTTAGCAAAGCGGTATTCCAATTCCATGCCCCTTGCAGAAAAGTGCTATCTATGGCTAATTCCATCGCGTGGACATCATTACTAGATCTCCGTAGTCCTAAAGGATTACCAGCTAATACATACTATGTCATATCCAACAAACTCTCCCGCAAGCCTTGCCGCACAAAGCGCAACAATTGAACCTTGATGGCAAACCGCCACGCGTCCAGCTAGCTTGCACCGCACCAATTCCTCAATTGAGAGGCAGATCACAACCTAATACGAAAGGTTCTGTGAAAGTTTGGGGCGAGGAGGAGGAGGAGGAGGGGGGCGATTTACACCCTTTCCAATATCACTTCCCGATTCAAGAACAAAAAAAAAGCACTTCACGATGGGTGATGGATTCGTAACGTGATGAGGCGGGTATGTTCCCGAACAACGGATATACGCGCGTCCGTAAGTTTGGTAGGTAATGTAGATATTTAGCTTTCCTCAAGGCGATGGATCGGAGTTGGCTCTAGCAAGGCGCATCAGATATCTCTTGATATCTGGAAGAGGAGGAGGTCAAGCGTCGTAATCCTAATTGCTATGGAAGTGGGAATTTTATGAAATAGAACTGCTAGAGGGGGGCTGTATGGTATGGCCCGTGCGAGCGAGTGAGCTCCGGGAAGAGCTTTTCTCCTGGGTTATTATTATTATTATGCGTAAAATCTAGCTTTACTGGTGGTTGTTGTCGAATTCCCCAGACTTTTTTCTCCCGACTCCTCCAGAACACAGACTAATGGAGAAATCTAACAAGGGATAGAAGCACACTGGGAGGCGACATGAGTGCTTCGATTGTCCGGAAAAGGTATAATACCTCCGGATCGACGGGCTATGCAGGTAGTACTGGTACATACTCGAGTACTGTACGAGTACATGTATGTACGTGAGAGCAAAAAATACCCACCACGTGCTGGAGACGAAACTCAGCCACTCAAACAACATCTAATCTACCCTCATCACTGCACGATACAGTACCGTAGCTGGAGTAACTTGCGGATTAGGTAATATAGCATAGCACCCATTCCCAAGTTCCCGGGGCTCGGCATTCCTTCCGCACAGCATTACGTACTCCCGGGGTACCCGCAGCGCGGAATCTGAGGAGAGCCGTACGCGTAGTGGGTAGGCTATGCTAGGTATTGTACAGTACAGTACGGTATATGAGAGTCACAAGCTATGCAAACGAGCGGCATCCAGGACCCAGCCCATCATCATTACCGGTGTCGGGCTACTTTTGGTTTCGCCTTCGATTGGATGGTGTGTCGCGCGCTGTCGTATCCAGTCCCTGCGGTTGGTTGTGGCCTCTTGCTGAATTGTATAATAAATCACCGGCGAGTTGACCTGATGATGATTTATCTAATTGGCCGGACAGGAATGATAGAAGGAAGGTAGTGCTTGGCCCAATTGAGAAAGATAGGAAACAATATTGGTTGACTATGTAGGTATGGTTGTCTTGTCTCTGTCGTGCGTTGTGTCTAGGTACAAACGAGAAAGTCTCCTATAGGCAAACAAGCCTTGCCAAGAGCACTCAATAGGGCGGCCAAAAACCGGCACACAACCCTTCTAATCTACCCTATCGTATACCCTCATCCACACCGGTACCTGGTTTTCTTCGCCTGCCCCGGGTATCGTAAATGAAAAAAAAATAAAAAGAGCCGCTAATCTGCCCACACCCTTTTTAGTCTCCCCTTCCCCATTCTTTTTTGCCTGGTTACCCGGAATCTGAACCAAGTGACCGGATACAAACCTAATCTTTTCCTTTTTCCCCTTTAACCTTGTGACCACGATTCCTTGTGTCTATCTCCCCCCACACCCCGAACCCTGTCCCCACCAACACCCTCACCTCTTTGACATCAACCCTACCTCTAACTGCCCACGCCCCCATAGTTAACACCAATGATTGCGAATCAATTCAAAAAAATGCCTTTTCTTTGGCAGAAATTTAGAGCTACCATTGCCAACAGGCAGAAGGTATTCTCCCCTTGCTCCAAATTGAAAGATTAAATTAAATTCTAACAAACACAGATGGTAGGGTTGGCGACCTGGGCAGGGGCTGGCGGCACAACCCTCCTCGGTGTTACCGATGTGGGATATACGTACTACAGTCATCGTCGTCGCGAAAGGCTTCTGGCGAGTGCTCTGGACAAAGGAGCGGTGGCAGATGTGAATCTCGACTGCTTTGTCGAACGTCCCGGTATTTCTAGAACCATTTCCTCAGTTCTCCAGCCGGTGGCGGGCTATAACTCTTACAATATGATAATCGGATACCACGGGACTGGGAAGACCACTCTAGTCAGACATGTTAGCAACCAGTTGGAGGGTATCATTTATGTTGATATTCTACCTGGGGCAACATCCGAGGAAAGGTTCGCCGAGTTGTTCGGCGCAGCACTAAAATGGACGACTCCTCGTCGCCCTTGGGTTGCAGTGATGTTGGGAAAAATTGGAATAACACAAGAGGATATTCATGGTAAGGATCTTTTTTAATACTTTAAACTAATACTAATATAATATTAGAAAATAAACGCCTGCTGGACATTGTGTTTTCGGAATTTCGCAAAAGAGCGGATATCTATAGGAAAAACACCGGTCGTCCTGCGGTTCTTGTCTTAGACAACGTTAATAGGCTCGGTGTTGGAAACCCAGGTTTACTGCAGTTCTTACAGGACGTGGCCAAGGATGCTGCAGACAATCGGTCGTTTGTCACCGTTTTTGTGACTAGCGAGGGACATGCTCCCCTTCAAATGCTCGGTATGTTTCTTCCCTGGGCTGTAAAGGCCGCTTGTGATTATGTCTTGCTAACTGGACTTCCGGATGGCATAGCACGTTCCGCAAAGTCACGTCTGGGAAAGGTTGTCTCGGTTGACGATATCAGTTACCTGGAGGCCAAGGCTTTCCTTAATAAAAAAGGGGGCAAGGCCTGTGAACTGCTTGAGGAGATATTTGATCTCGTGGGTGGTAGAATAAAGTTAATTGAATCCATTAACCACGACCTTGAGGACGGGGTGAGCTGGGCTGGTAAGTGGTATATTATAAAATAATTTGCAAAAGATTATCTCTTGCTGACATTGGATTTTAGAGGTTCGAAGCGTTATTTTAATGGACGCCAAACACGCCTATAAGCAGGGAAAACTGCTCAAGGGTGGGGCATTGCATAAAGTCGGGCTAGATATTGCAGGCCGTATTCTGCGCGATGGCAGGATACATGAGGACGAGTTATGGGACCAGACGCAGAATGTTGAAACGATGGAGACTCTTTTGTCGAACAATGTTTTTGTTATGGTTCCACGCTCGCCGTGGGTCGTATTTCAGTCCAAACCGATTGAACACGTGGCGAGAGAGCTTTATGACAAGTCTTTGGCCGCCGACAATGCTAGGTCTGTGGGGGAAAAGAAATCGTGATGGATGATAGGTGACTAATCTTTCATACAACTTCTCTGCTTGTTCCTACTGGGAAAAAACTTTAGACTAGGGTAGGGGAAAATAAAATTGTTCTCAATTCTGAGAGTTCTACTTCATAATATAATGACATGCCGTACTAGCTTCTTTGTAGTGATGGACACGATCAGATCATGATCGAGTTTTGCTCAATCATAGTCTGCTCAATCAGTCTCGATCATAGGGGTCCCTTGATCACATCATGATCGAGCAGAACATCCATGATCTGATCAATTTGCTCGATCATAGGTAGTACTTGATCATGCTCAACTATCATCGAATATACTCGAGCATCTGGAATCATGACTGATCACTCTACTCATCTTAGTGATTATGTGATACTTTGAACTAATACAAAAGGAGTCTACCAGCACACTAGATACAAATAATTCAGCCAGACTTGACGCCGTTAGTTCTTTCCCTTAAAAAATGTATCATACTGGAGAATAGTCGATGATAATCGACTATGCTCCACTATGCTCAAGTATGGGTCATGATCGATCACGCGATCAGAGTCTCCTGTTTCATCGATCATTTGATCATGGTGTTCACTCGATCAGATCATAATCGAGAATGCCTCTCATTATATGCTAGATCATGATCGTGTCCATCACTTCTTCTTTGTCTTCATAAAATCTCGCTGCTTGCCCTGCGCATCTCTCGCGCTACGCACTTTCACCCCGCCTTGTCTAGTGGTTTCTGCCATATCTTCCCCATGTTCCCATCATCTTTTAGCATCTTAGGGAGGCAGCCCACTGGCCGGCTGAGCCGTCAACCCTCCGCCAGGATCTTGGGGCGACACTCGTTGGCCGTGCTATGGGCTCGCTTGTAGAATGTGAGCCCAAGGGTTAGGTCTTCGTCTATATCTGGGATGACAGTGGGTTCCGGGATGGTTATGAGCAGGGTTTCGCAGAAGCGGAGAATATCTGGGAGGAATATACGTACTAGGGAGATAGTGAGATTGAGAGTGTTTGTAGTTAGTTTTTGCTGGCAGTGGTGGTGCGGGTTTCAGTCTTGGTCCGACGCGGAGATGTTGGAGAAGGGGATAACTCATCTCTCCAGTGTAGTGCATTGCACCCGGTGCACCTTATATCCAACCCACCTAGATCATGAGCTGTCCACCTGGCTCTCTGGCACTCAAAGGACAAAGGCACCTGTGACTGTGCCACCTGTACCTCATGTGCTTGAGCCAGGGGAACAAGCTCAAAATCTGCGGCTGGTAGCACTGCATTCTCATTGCAGGCTGCTCGTACTGCTGTCTATATTTTCCCCTCATTTTAGTTTCTATCTAATACACTTCTATTATAAGAATGACAATCTTGGATAGCTTACCTGGCACACCCTGCAGGTCGCCATCAGCCGTCCTACTCCTGTCCGATCATAATCTCCTACTTCCCGCTCCTGCCTGCATCGTCCATCCACAAGTTCTCCTCTGTTCCGCATTTTCCGAAGCCACTATTTCTATAAGTAGTTATTCAGAATACATATTAGAACCAATCTCACCTGCCATAATCTCCTCCTGAATAACACTCTCTCCTCCCCCTGCAGCATGATTACCAGCTACTGTCCTGTTCTTAGAATAGATTGCCTTGATATAAACTGATTCGAATCATACCTGCTAGCTCCCTCCATGGCACTACCCCAACTCCTCCTACTGCCTCGACTGCATCTGCATCTTTTATTTCTGTTAGCAAGAAATCCCAAACTATTGAAATAATAATAGTACCTTCTATGCTTATCTCTTGTGCAACCCCTTGTCCTGCCCCAACAGCCCTGTTGTTTCCCCTTTGAATTCTTCGCCTTGTTTGTGCCTTTTCCTATTTATTTCATTTAATATATTAGAACAGTATACCAGTATGGGACAGAGAGCAACAATAAAACCTCATACATACCAAACACAGGCGGCAAGTACGACACAAACACCCTTGAGGATCAAGTTCGAAATCAGTTGCCACTTTATCCTTGCGACATTGTGGACATCGGGGCATCGTAAGAGAACCGGTACCAAATTGGCTTTGTCGACAGGACTGACAAGTGTAAAGGGTTCTGCAATCCTATTATCTCGTGACTGAACGATTGTGTTTTTGGACCCAGGTGGTCTGAGAGTGAATTAAAATGTAAGAGAGGAGTAAGTGCAGTAAACATGAGGTAGTAAAAAAGCAACAAGTGAAAATTTTCCCATCATGGCTTGGCATCTTGGCATTTTGAGCCTCATCATAAGTTGTAATTACAGATTCTCAGAATCTTAAATATTATTTTATATGAGGGGGATCACAAGAATACAATTTTAAATAAGCAAAGATTGAGTAATTTTATAAACAGCATAGCACATCTATAAGAAGAGATATACTATATTTAATAAGATATATAAAGGAGTAAGTTTATTTTGTATGAGAGAAGTAGTTGCATTATTAGATCACATTATACAAAATAGTATTTGCACAGGATTGGGATAAAGAATAATATAAGATATTAGGTTTCATAATCAAATATCATAGGACCTCAGTGGGTTGTATACAAATGTAATGTATGAATAGAACCTTGACTATTGGGTGAATTAATTGATTTGTATTGTTCTCTTATTACTCTAATAATATTTATATTAATTATCTCAAATTCTTAGAAATTGGTAATCCTAAGGACCTTTCTGTTAGCTACTATTTTCTTTTTTCATTGACTGGTAAAATTAGAATGGAAATGGGAAGCGAGGCGAGAGGAGTAGAGAGGAGATATGAATACAGTTATCCTCGGAAAAGAGCCTCCAGGAATTTAGGAGAGTTTGTCTTTATGCTCCGACAACTTGAGAGCCTCCGTAGTCTCGGAAAACAGTTTTCATTAAACTCTGAAAAGAGCCTCCAGGAATTTAGGAGAGTTTGTCTTTATGCTCTGACAACTTGAGAGCCCCCTTATACTCGGAAAAGAGTTTCTATTATGCTCAGAAGGAGCCGTAGAACGCTCTACGGGGAGTTTGAGATAGAGAGTAAACTCAGCAAAGAGTCTAAACCGTATCTTTGACAGAAGATGCCTCATCCCTCACTGAATTTTAAGTTCAGTGCCCATCTTACTTTAAACCACCACACTATCAGGAGGATAGTATAGTGCCGTCAATGAGTAAAGTAGATGGGTAGGGAATTGAGGATAGTGTGTCATAATGACAGAGGGTAGAAGAGGAAGGAGTAGGAAGAGTGGGGCAGCGGAAAGAATCGCAAACTAACAGAAGGTGCATACCATAAGAAAGAAAGGAATCTAGTAATTCCAAGTTGAATAATCGAGATAGACTGAATTCTAAATTACTGTTCCTCCATCCATACCATTCGGTCAATATCACAATCCACTTGCTAGTTAGTAGTTAGTAAAATTAGCATGAGAACACCTTATCGATGAAAGTAATTTTCTCATTGAAGAGAAGAACAGTTGTAGTACAAAGAGGGGGAGACTTTCCGGCACTCTATTAAAATTAGCTGAAGTAAACATCTCTGAAAAAGGAAATTCCGTTACAGAATCCAGAGATAGTTGTGGTGCTTGCCATGATAACAATTTTGAAGTGCTCTATTATGATTAGCAGATACAAATCTTATATATGAGAGGAACAACCTCACAAACCCGAGCGATAGCGTGCATAGGGAGGCATGAGTGTGAAGGCACTCTGTTGATCTGTGGAGAGTAGAGGGAAGGTATTGGTTATGTGTACCAGGGTGTTGAGAGGCATAAAGCATGTAGGTGAGTTGGAAGGTTGACATGAAGGAAAGGAAAGGTGTGGTAACTAAGAGAAAAAGTTTTCTTATTTGGTGTGCACCTCAGATTTGTAGGTTGCATTGTGGGTTGCCACCCATGCTGTGACCACAAATACTGCAAGGGGTAGGTACCAGCACAAGCAAATCTAGTCTTGGCACAGAAGTGAGTGATAGCTGGTGCGCGTTCATTTTAGATCAGATCAGATATGACTTTTTGATAAACTGCTCAGTACATATTAGACTAGCGTCCCCCGTGCCTACGGCTCGTCTGTATCTCTGTAGCAAAGTATGATTGATGTTGGATCAGGTGGGAGGTGAGAAGGTAGTTGTGGAGAATCAGTGGAGTTGAAGTGGGTTGAGGGACAGGATCAATGGTGAGAGACAGTGCGTAGGGTTTGAAAATTGGGGGCAAGGGTAAAGAGATACCTAAGATGGGTATAACTATGTATCTGATTACTCTGGGGACTAAATTACAGGAAGAGAGAATATACTGTGGAAAGAGAAAATGGAAGGAAAGGAGAGTCTCAGTTTAATGCAATGTAGATAAAGTTAGTTATTGAAGATTCAAACAACAATAAAGGACATATCAGATGGAAAATACATACCAGAAGAGAGGAAGCAGCTAGGTGGCTGGAGCAATATTAGTAAGAGAAGTAGGAGCGGAAACCAAGAAGACTTACCAGCAGAGAATGATGGAGATGTGTCTGATGAGACTGTGAGGAAGAAAGAAGTCCCGGGGACCAAGGTTTCTGTTAAGAAGACTATCCATGATATCTGATTAGTATTATGATAAATATAGGTATAAAAAAGCAAAGAGAAAAGTAGACATACCAGAGGGAGATTAGAGAAGAACTTCCTGATATACTACGTTATCAGTATGGGTAGGGGTTTGCTCCGAGGGTAGGAGTGTCAGTCCATCTAGCGACGTGACTCTCGAGAGAGCCACATACAGTTGCCCATGAGTAAAGGCAGGGGTGCGTAGATCTACACCAACCTGCTCCAGGGACTGGCCCTGGGATTTGTTAACAGTCATGGCAAAGCATAGACGGACTGGGAACTGAGTGCGCTCCAGGATGAAGGGTAGATCCTCATCTGTAGTGGTAAGCTTGATCCGTGGTAAAAGACGGATCATGCCATCAAACCTTCCACCAAGAATGGCAACCTGCAAGCAGGTACGCCGGATTCCAAGTACCCTCATCCTGGTGC
>Ga0307509_10001833_pt1 | contig 35159 bp, 54 predicted proteins | sample 10_EM_MG_FD_202245 | JGI IMG/M metagenome (GOLD analysis project Ga0307509, IMG submission 202245) | Populus trichocarpa ectomycorrhiza microbial communities from riparian zone in the Pacific Northwest, United States - 10_EM | ecosystem: Host-associated > Plants > Roots > Unclassified | place...
TCACATTTGAAGATGGAGGTGCGTGTCTCTTCGATCCGGGGGTCGGAATTTTGCCTGAGGATCGTTGATATCCAGAGTCCGAGGATTGATAACGAACGGAAGAGATGTTGCTGTGCTGCGACACAGGTGGTCCCATAGTCTGGATGCTTGAAAAAGGGGGTAGAACTGGTCCCTGTGTGCCATGTATATTATAATTTTGGGCACCTTGGGGGTAGTTCCCGTACATGGGAGGGAGCTGGGTTGGACGTGAATCATCTCCGGGCTTTGCTGAAGAACCCTGATAACTAGCATTGGGCAAAGAAGCTCTCTGTTGGGGACGCGATGCTTGTGAGGTCACGTTTGAGCCATGTGATGACGGGAATGAAGCTGTGGTACCTGCGGGAGGGGAGGCATGTTGATGGGTAGCTGTGGGTGTCGAAATTGAGGGTGATTTCAAACTTGGGGATTGCTGAAAGGTCGACGAGGGGTAAATTGAAGGAGATCGAGCAGGAAGCCCCCCTGCGCGCAGGTGATGGACCAGTTCTGCTAGAGAGTTTGAAATTGCAGTTTGCGTTTGACGAATCTCGGCTACATGGGCCTCTAGGCTGCGTATGCGTCTACGGCGAATTAGTTGCATGATTCATGGGGATCGGAGGTGAACTTACTCCAGGCCTGCCTCACCTGTGAGCGTCGCCTCCCGCGATGGCTTTTCGAACAAACATTCAAGGTTGGCGTTCCGACAACGCTTGCAAGGGGGACTGTCGGCACCCTCACACCGCATTTTTTGCTTCCGACAGGCATTCTGATCGGAAAGACAATTGAGTGAGTAATTCAGTGAATTAGAAGAGAGGGGACTTACACAAGCACCTTCAGGTGGACGAGGGGGAGGATGGTGAAAATTTAGACATATGCAGGTGAGCCCTGAACTTACGAGGCACTCGGTTCAAGGTCTTGGGCACTGGCTTAATCTCGCGTTTCTCGCCCTTGTCATCATCTTCCTGCTTCTTAATGACAGGGCTAGAGGTGGGTCCCGACTCCATCAAGCTTCCCGCAGCTGGAAGGACGAACCTAGCAAGGTTGGGGTCGTGGATGCGGGGAAAGATGGGTGAACTGACGATTTCAATTGATCCATGCAAAACACAACCAAGCAGATCATCTGACCACTTTTGGACGAGCACAGCCACACACTTCACCATGTTTATGTCCACCATCTCTCGTGTGCTCTGGTTTGTCCCTGTAAATTCACTTCTCATCCCTGCTAACCCCTTTCTAGCGCCTGGTTTGCATTTCTCCTCCCCTGCTATGCTACCTTCAAGGCCTTGTCGCGCCGCCCCATCTCCGAGCCAGATCTCCATAAATGGGCAATGTATTGGGCTGTCATTGGCGCGTTCGTGGCCTTTGAATATCTTGCGGAGTGGTTGATCAGCTGGTGAGTTTTCTTCTTCTTAGCTGTCATTTCTAAATAACCTTACCTAAAAAGGCTGCCTTTCTATTGGGAAATCAAAACTACCTTCCTCCTCTTCTTGTCCCTGCCACAGACACAGGTTCGTCTATCTTGAAAGTTGGATTGCTTACCTCATTCAATGCCTCCAGGGATCAACTTATGTGTATACCACTTATCTCCAGCCCTTCCTTCTGCAAAACGAGACCGATTTAGATGCGGGAATTATCACCGTCCAGCGCAACATCCTAACCTTCATTCAGGGTAAATTATCGGTTGCCTGGGATCTGATCTGGTCCGTTTCGAACAGCAGCACCCAGTCTGCGAACCCTGGGACGGAAGCACCTCCCCAGTCGCCATGGTTTCTCTCCGGTGACATTTGGCGTTCAGCTATGAACCTTGTACAAGCACCGTCAGGTCATGCAGACGCTAAACATTCGACCCTGGCAACACCCCCTCAGAATAAGGATGCCGTGTCCTCCGAAACCTCCTCGACTCCTCCACTTCCCACCCCCCACTATCATCAATAAATTGATCAACCATTGTACAATCCTTCATATATTCGGTTGTATGTCTATAACCCAAATTTTTGTCGTCGAAAGGCTACCTCCACTTCTGTCCTCGTAAATTCCAGCGTGACCCCACTATCACTGTACCATTGAGATATCCGCGATGTCCACGTTTCTGTGAGTCTTACAAACTCCTCTTCGCATGCCTTCCAAACTTCAAGCAAGACCTTGCTGGAGATGGCGCTATTGCTTTCATCTACTTTTTCTCCATCTGTAAAATGCTTTTCCACCCTCTTTGAGAGGACATCGACGTATTTGCGTATATCTTTCGAATTGTAGTCCTTCAGAATTTTCCGTAATATTGCCTTCGTGAAGTTGCTATTAGAGCCAATTTCACTTGCGTTCGAGTCTTTAGCAAAACGATCAAGACCTTCGAAAAAATCCTGGAACAGAAGAGAAATTAGCAAATGGTAAGAAGGAGCAGGCCGTCACTGACGATGATTTTGCCAAACGGCCTGCGAAACACAATTTTAATGTAGGCGCTGAGGTTTTCATCCAAGGTCTCTTGGGCGCGTCGCGTAGAACCATTTAGGGATGGTACGTCCATTTGTGATATTTCAGCTACGAAGTAATGCATATTCTCTACGAGGTTGATGAGCAAAAGGGAAAACTCCATAGCGAAACGAAAGACGAACCAATTAGTATGACATGATAATTCAATTTCCCTTTGTCTTCCCCTTCCCCTTCTAACTTTGCAATTTGCTTCAAGGAATCGAACATGGATTGAATAATTTTTTCGTAAGCGGAATCCACGTTCGTCCGAATTTCCAAGTTGCTGGCGCCGATAAGTTGATTTTCAATTCGGACAACATATGCGGAGAAGTGCTTCACGAAATGCGCGACGCCTTTTCTCTTTTTGCTTGAGAGTTTTGTTTGTTCGATACCTTTGAGCTGATCGCTCTAAGTTATCTGCTTTTCAGTGAAATCTGGTCTATAATGTTAAAAAGAGACCTCACGATGTGGCGATCAAAGACGATCTTGAGACGGGAATGCTGCTTCTCCAAGAGGTTTACCACGAAAGGGTTGCCTTTCTCCTCTGCTTCCAGAAGAAAGCGTTCGAGGAAGGCCGTTATTCCGACAATTTCCCTACCAGTAAATAACGTTAATTCTGTGATGAAAGGCATCTCCATTTCAACGAACATATTATCTTTTGCAAGAGCGGCATCAAGCCATGACTTCAATTCAGCGGGAAGAAAGCTAAAGATAAGGTCAAGGGCCCCGCGGATAAGCTTCAGAGTTGTTTGACTGAGGGAAGCCGATCGAGCAGCCTGTCTCCTAAAGTAGTTGTCTAGTCCCATGTAGTTGGCAAATGTATGACCCGCATCGTTAATTTGCAAGAAGTCACTGATGAAGCTATCTTCCTGATAAACCAAGTTGGCGATTTCCTCTAAAAACAGACCAAAGACCTATTTGCAAATTAGAGAGGAGAAAGTGCAGTTGAGGGAATGTTGGAGTACCTCTGAAGCTCGTTGATCTCCGTCGGCCTGTTTTTCCTTGTCCCTTTGTTTGCCTTCTATCGGCGAACGTATGAGTGTACCCGCCCGACGCATCCCGACTGTTCCTTTGGAAATCGATGGCGTAGATGCACCTCCAAACCCTATTTTGTGATCATTTAGAAAAAGAGATGGCAAAAAGCGGGCACATGCCTTGGTCCACGTCATCTTCCGGTGACTTCTTCACGAGGTCTAGGTGGGCTGACAGTAAAGCTTTTATTTGAGTGCCGTGAAGGTCGCTAGCCGCAGAGAAGTATGTCTAAGAAAGTATATGATAGTAGCGACACTTCTGTGTTGCCGAAAGATAATGAACCTACTGCACACAACTTGCTATAAATTGTCTCATCCATCTCCCGCAAGTAGAGCATGAGACCTGAATACCGTCCAAGATAGTCCTCAAGCGCATGATGAGAAATAGCCGTTGGTCGTTTGCCAAGGGATTTGACTAAGCCAGACGTATCTCCTAGCAACATCTTAGACTATCCAAGTATTTAGCACAGTCAGATTACTGAACTATTTTCGTCTTACTTGGGCGAGGACCATAATCGAAAGAAAATCAAACATTCGTTTGCAAAATTGTGAGTTGTAGGTCCGATATTCTTGCAATCTTTCCATTGTTGCAGCCATATCTGTAACACAAAATGAGAATTTGGTATAGAACATATAGGTGAAAGGCGAGTAAGACCTGTATCTCGTCCAGCCTGCAGGGCCTTGTATAATTGGACTGCCGCTTCTTCTAGGTGTTGTATGCTCTGCGTTTTCTCCAGTGATCCCTGGGTTAGAGTAGCTAAAGCCTCTTGATCGACATGAACAGTGCGCTATGGTGGAAATGAGCCGGCTGACAATCTATGCATTGGCAAAGGCAGTTACGAGAAGGTTTTGAAGCTCTGATAAGAGGGCCCTTTGATTTTGGTTTTGTACTTGTAGACCACGGTTTTGGGATTGGATATACAAAATATCATCCCCTACGGCCTGAAAAAGTTGAGTACAAACGGACGAGAGGAATGCTGTTTAAGACTGACGTTCAGGTGGATCTTGTACGAGGAGATTAAGCTATCCATGTTGTCAAGTTCGGAAAGAGCTTCATCCATATATTTCATCACAACTGCAATGCGGTCATCCGATTCAAGGAATGAATGGATATTGGCCTATGAGCAATGAGTGGTTTGGAGCCACGGGTCCATGGTGTGGATGTCAAACCTTTTCAAGTGCCATTAACTCGTCCAATAACCTGGCCTCAATCATATCAACTGCACCTCTGGCCATCTTTCTTCCAACAACGTCGTCACTAGCCCATTCATATCCCTCGATCATTTCTTCCACATTTGCCAAAGTTGCTTGTACATTTTCTTCTTCCCCATCGATCTCAGCTTGCATATCCACCCCAAGAATCAAGCGGTCGAGCATTGCTTGATTAGATGGGTCAAAGTATGATATCCGCGCATTTTGATCCCTGCGCACAAAATTTGTGTTGGAGATGGAAGGAGCATTTTCTGTTCGGGTTGGTTGGTTTATTGATAGGGCTGGAGTTGCGTTGTTATGGATTGGGATGCGTGGATCTTCTTGGTGAATTCTGATTCTGTGTAAATATCATTCGCTAACGAATTGAACAGAATTAGAACTAACTGCGAGGGACCTAAATCCAAACTTCCCATGGAAACGTGATTTGCAATAGTAACGGGAGGTCTCCGAGGTTGAAATGATGGCAAAGGTGCTGCAGGGGGTGGGACCACAATGGATGGGGGCCTACGCTCTCTCGTTGAATTCGCCGGAGAGGCCTCACGCACATTCGGTGCGCCATTGCGAGCTTGAAGGGGAGGTTTGGGCGAACGACTCTGTTGAGTATCCGTTCGAGGTGGACGAGAAGCTGGGGGCGGTATGCGTGCAGATGTCGGGGAAGGCGCAGGACCTGGTGGTTGACCATTGGCTAAGAATGTTAATGTTACAGAAAACTGGTGAGATAGCACCTGCTGAATCATCAAAATCTGGGATACCTTCCAGCTGCAGGGGAGCGTGGCCACTTGTCGTAATACGAAATAGCCGGACCAGAGATTCTAGGAAATAGATTTGGTCGTCCCGATTCTCTGTTTGCCACTTATATGTCCTCGAAAGGGTTAAATTGAATGCTAATGGCTAATCTAGGTCAGAAGTTTGTCAATCCTATGAGGAAGATTGCTTACATTGACTATTTGAACTCCCCGCAACTCTACCAATCTCCATGTTTTTCCAACAGAGAATGTACCATTTGTGTTCAACTTTGATTTGTGTATGAATCCTGATCCATTGCTGGCCTCTAATGAACAGTTCACCCTATGCGTACGAATGCAATAACATAATTGACATACGAGACAGGAGAATATATCTTGGTTTTCGGCCTCCTTCGCTTGCGTCCTCCCAAATCTTGACATGAGAGACGTAGGTTTCCTCCAAATTTCCAGCTGCATTTCGCCGGGAAAATACAGAGCTTATTATCTTCTGGCGTTGGTCAGCCATAGCAGTGATAGCACCACAGCAAGAGTGGTTTGGGCCTGGCACGAACGGGGTTAACTGATCAAGTTCGCGTTCACGTGCTCTTTATAGTGGATCGATAAGTCCCCAGCTACGGTTACTCCTCACTACCATCTCCTTGAACTAGAGACCATCTATCATGGATGAAGAATACGATGTAGGACAAGTCTCCTCTCCAAACTCGACGTGTTGTTTACTTGCTGTCTTTAGGTGATCGTCCTGGGCACAGGTCTCACCGAATGCATCTTGTCAGGTTTGCTCTCAGTAGAGGGCAAGAAAGTTCTCCACATGGATAGAAATGATTATTACGGAGGCGATAGTGCCAGTTTAAATCTTACCCAGGTGTGGACATAGATGTCAAATATTCTCAAGAATTAACATCGTACCACAGTTGTATCGTAAATTCCGTCCAAACCAAACCGCCCCAACAGAGCTTGGTCGCGACCGTGACTATGCTGTCGATCTTGTGCCCAAGTTTATTATTGCTTCTGGTGAACTGACGAAGATTCTGGTCCACACGGATGTCACTCGGTACCTTGAGTTCAAACAGATTGCTGGCAGCTTTGTCTATCGAGATGGCAGGATCTCCAAAGTTCCCAGTACTGAGATGGAGGCTGTGCGAAGTCCTTTGATGGGTTTATTTGAAAAGAGGCGCGCAAAGAAATTCTTTGAGTTCTTGCAAGGTTGGAAGGACGAAGACCCTTCTACCCATCAAGGTATGTGATCCCGACATTTTACGACCATTCTTTTACTGAATGGGATGCAGGGATCAACTTGGATAGGGACAACATGAAAACTGTGTATGAGAAATTCGGGCTTGAGCCTGGTACTCAAGACTTCATCGGACACGCCATGGCACTTTACTTGGATGATGAGTAAGCCCCAGCGAACCGATATAATGCATTCAGGCTAATCTGTCACTTCCTAGCTATATCACGAAACCTGCTCGCCCAACTTACGATCGCATCATTCTTTATACGTCGTCAATGGCTCGGTATGGCAAATCACCATATATTTACCCCCTTTATGGTCTAGGTGAACTTCCTCAGTCGTTCGCCCGGTTGAGTGCCATTTACGGGGGAACCTACATGCTGGACAAGCCGATTGAGGTTATTGTAACCAGCGACGATGGGAAGTTTGTTGGAGTTACCAGTGCCGGGGAAACTGTCAGAGCAAAGCAAGTCATCGGTGATCCGAGTTACTTTGGTGCTGCACAGGAAGGCGGAAAGGTCAGGGTACTGGAGGAAGGCAAGGTTGTACGCGCCATCTGCTTCCTGAATCACCCAATCCCGGGTACAGAGGATTCCGATAGTTGCCAAATTATCATCCCTCAAAACCAAGTTAACCGGAGGAATGGTGAGAACAACCATTGAAACTAAACTTCCTGCTTTGACCTACAGGAACAGATATCTATATTGCAATGGTATCTCATACACACAATGTCTGTGCCAAGGACATCTATGTTGCCATAGTCAGCACTATCGTTGAGACATCTACACCTGAGCTGGAGATTATCCCGGGCCTCAGTCTCCTTGGGCCTATCTACGACAAGTGGGTTGCATTCTAAATAAACTGAACTATCCCTAACGTCACCGAATTATAGGTTCGTCGATATTACGCCTCTGTACACACCGACCAGCTCGGGCGAAGCAGACAACATCTTCATCACCCGATCCTATGATGCCACTTCCCACTTCGAAACCGTGGTCGAAGATGTGCAGGATGTGTGGAAACGTGTTACGGGCAAGGACTTAGTGTTGAAGAAGAGAGAGGTCGAAGTACAAGGATAAGGATAACAGAAAGGATCTTGACTATTCTACCACCTGTAAGATTACCCCATTCACAACAAATTTTTTCGGTCGCACTATCCAGATGTTGGAAGTGGTCAAAAGAATGCACTCATGTCAAATTCTGGTACTTTAACATCGTGTTTCGCAGATTTCATCAAATTTCCGAGGCCAGCCTGTCGAGCAAGGAAGTCACTTTCTTCTGGGATTGCTTCAATTTGCTGGTTTTTATCGGCTGGCCTGTTGGGCGATCCCAAGCGAGTGGGAGGAAGTGATGCTATGTCCATGTCAATCATTATGCTAGACCGCCTGCGTAGAGCGGGTTCAAGAGGAAACAAAGGGCGAGAAGGTATTGGTGACACCAGATTATCCGATATCGAGGGCATTCTGGACTGGGGAATAGCTGTGGAGGGGCGAGGAAAAGACCACGAACGCACGAGATCCAGTGCTAAAACATGACATCCTATCAAAAATATATCAGTTACCAAGAAATTCGTCGGATGCCCCACTAACCCATCCTGCAGAATACTCGCGCCATTTGCAAAACAAAATTGAATTCGGCACGTCCGGAGATTTCACTGGTGCCCTTCGCAGCTTGAAGTGTCTTTGATCGCAATTGGGAAAAGAGTAATGCCAATCCAGGATCGTCATAGTGAGGTTCTCCTATTTCTATTACTGTCAAATTGAATGCAGCAGAAATATCTTGCAGGGGGGTCTGATAAAGGTTTTAGCAAAGTGCTCCGGGTAATGAGAAGAAAGATCTGCACCAGGAGGACCCGGACAGCCAAATCCCGTCTATGTAGTAGCCAGAAAGCCCAACTTCCAAGCCACCGATTCCCGAGCTCGAATGCGATTGGGAGTACTGTGTCTTTAAGAATCCCTTGCAACACTTGACCTTCGTTACTTTGTTCGACAATCCGAGCCAGCGCCACTGCAAGCTGAAAGTCTCCAAGTTGTTTGGTACAGACATTGACCGCGTCCCTCAAAGATCCCCCCAGCAAGAAAAATGCAGCCGCATACTCTAAAAAACAATATTCAGTATCACACATAAAAAAATGCCCATGGGGATACCTACCAAATCTTTGCTTACTGAGAAGTGCAAAAGCATTCTTAAGTGCTGCAGTGCGCCACCGCGGCGTAGTGAAGTCATTGCCAAGGAACTTCAACATCGCAGTTTGCTCTCTGTGCCATGCTGCTTGTCTCCAAAGGCCCTGAACAAGCTTCACTTTTCCTAAAGCGAAGTAGAACAATGAACAAGCAGTAGGATCGCGCACATCGCCCGCCATGTATTCATTCCGTGCGATAACCTCGAATTGGGCTTTCTAGGGGCAATAATAAATAAGAAAGGTTGAGATCGTTGAGGTATTACTAACCAAAGAATCACCCGAATTTAGCCAAATCGCTAAGCCCAGTGCTCTAGCATCCGACCATGTCATCTTGCCGCTACATGCAGCGGTTGACGCTTTCAATAACAATTCTTGACTCTCGCTATGGAATGCCCAAATCATATCACGATAGCGAAGCCGTTCTCTCCGGGCCGATTGTTTTGGCACGGCCCCATTAGCTGTATTTCTGACTGTAGGCACTGCACGGCTGTTGATAATATAGAAAGACTTCATGGAGATTAGATATCGGAGTCCATTAGAATCGAGGGCCCGGCGCTGTTCATCGATCTATTTCAATAATCTTTTAATTGACTTGGACCGAAAGGGGTTTGCAAAATGGATGACTGACGTCCAGTGTAGCCTGTATCAACACAATCAAGTGGGCTTGTTCGTTTGGTGAAAGATCGGACAGTTGATGCGATTCTAAACTTTCTATCAACTGCGTTACCACGGACCTTGAGAAAGTGATTTCGTTGTCTTCTCTGTTTTAAGGTATCAGCTGTGTAAGATGATCAGGTCGCGTGAACATACCCCTTGGATGATATTATTGTCCCGTTAAACAACAAATTGTATTGTTGTTTATTGACGCGCTAAGGAAATATATATATATAACTCTAATTGTAAAAGTAACGAAACACTTACTCCTCGGCTTGGTTGGTCCGTTTGGAAAAATCTCTCAACAGGAAGGTGGGGTAGGCTTTTGAAATTGGGTCCATCATTTTTATTCAGAAACGCACGTGCCATGTCCACGATGATCTGTTTCACAAGTTCGATCTTGTCTAAAGAAGAATTCTATGAGTAAAATTACAACAAAAACGCAATGAACTGACCCCAGATGAGGCATTGGAGAAGCATCTGGGGATGATATTCGTCAAGAGGGCCATTTTGCCTCGCAACGTACTCTAACAGGCTCTCTGTGGCCCGTTGATCTGAGGGGGGCTCGCTGAAAAGATACATTTGCTGTCCACTCGCAATCAAAAACGACCCATGTGCTAGCCATATCGAATCACTGATGGGATAGGGAGTGAAGCTGGCAGAAAAACGGTTTAGGATTGTCAGAATGATGTAAAAACAGATGCACCTCGAGATATCTATAGTTCTGCACAGGCCCCAACCTGGACTTTCAGCGAAGTAAGTCATTCGTTGCTGGCAGAGAATATCAACGCGATGCGCGTATCCGACTGCTAGGATGGATTGCATATCCGGCGTGGAACTCCAATCAAGGTCAAGGATGAGTTCGCTTTTTCTGTGCGTCAGAGAACCAGATTGAAATTAAGAACATATCCTGTTACCTAGACTCCCCACAATATTCCAGTCCAGATGAAAATTCTGATTCCAGGGAGTCCCAGATAGTCAATTCATCTCCTTGAGGGCTTTCAACAACTACGCATCCGATTATTATCGCTGCGCTGTATGAATGAGGTGGTATAGTGGAACCTACTCAGAGCCGTCTTTTTTGCTGAGCTGCATCGAACCTTACGAAACCCACTACGCCCTGTCCGCACAATACGAGTACATCTCCACCCCTTACCCGCATTCGCTTCTGGAACCCAGAAGGTAATTTCTCCGCCTTCGGAGATACTCAAAAGAACGTCACGTTCCGCCCAATTGCGTGGGCTTCCCCAAGCCATTGGATCTACCGGAAGAATGAAGCGCGGTGTATAAGCCAACGGCAATGTGTGTTGGCCTATAATGGTCAGGCTAGGTGTGTCTGTTGCTTGGATTTGTACGATGCTAAAATTTGCGGTAATGCCGAGTACAAATTCATAGCGGCTGGAAGACGGCATCGTAAAGAGTGATTCAATGTTGGGAACGAGAAGAGTTTGGGGAGGGGATGAATGGAGCTTTACAAGTCCAGTTGACTTTGAGTATGTGGCAAATGCATGACCTGGGGGGGTAAGAAGTTGACCACAAAAGGAAAGATGGGGACTGACCATCAGCCAGAACAACAACAAAATCTGCTTGATCCCAAGAACCAGACCGAATGAGTTTTGTGCCACGATCTTTGATTCGCCAAATTTCGCCGCCACCTCCGACGCGAAGAGCACCAACGCCCTTGCCCTCTGGTGTCCGAATAAATCGAATAATTTCAGGTTCTTCTTCAGGAATGAGTTCTAGGCATAACGAGTTCACCTGCAGGCCGTGGGATTGAGTATCAAAAAAAGCTGATGTCGCTAGATTCATCGACATAAGGGGTGGGCATGTAAGAAGGGTTAAAATGGCTGGGTTGGGATTAGGGAGTATGTAGAGATATGACGGGGGGCTAGTGAAAATCGAGGGCTGAGATTGTTGCAAAGTAAAATGCTGTAAGAGAGTCGGTGGTCGACTGTCAATGTTCTAGAATGAATTTGGGTGAAACGGAACCATTAGGAAAGGTAAACGGGGCAACATACAGCAACAGCAGTTATAACAGTCGAACCATCCCCTAGTACCCTCAAAAATAAGTCCCAGCCATCATCATTTATTTCCTTTATTAGTTTATTACGGGCTTCATCCACGTGCGTTGCATCACTGAGTATGCTGGTAACGACCTGTTCCACAGTCTTTCGATCAAGCCAGAATACTGAAGAAATTGTTGAATCTAGCTGATCCACGACAGAAAATGGTAGAGACAAGTAGAGGTCCAATGAAGCATGGAGTTGCAAATAGTCTGGGGCGTCCAGTACAGGAAAGAAAATGCGTAGGGTGGCATCTGAGGTCACAGAATAGAGGATGAGGTCGTCCCTGGTGTTCAAGGTCAGCTTCCTTTTATTGAAGAAGGAAACACTGATTAAACACCTGCTCGAAGCCTGAGAGCGCCTCCAAGATAGCTTAATGACAGGCCGAGGATGAGGAATTACTTGGGTTTGCCGCCCAGATGTAGTCGAGTAAAGTCTGACTGCATCATCCTTCTGGAGAGGCAGCTGTTAAAGATGAAACGACATTAACATTAGAAATATACCGTTGAAACCGTTGCGATATACATGAGAGATGGCGCAAAATTCAACAAAACTGGCGTTGAGGTGCTGTTTTGGAGTGAGGAGTCCGTTGCTCGAGAGAAAGACTGCCAGACACATACATTGCCGCCCACTTTCTTGACCAAGTAGGGAGATCATTCTCCAATAATAAGGTATAGACCGAGAGTTGATTCTCGCAACCAACAACAAGAAGGCCTAGGGGGGGGGGGGGTATTAAAACGTCCCTCTTGTATGGGGCTCGACATACCTGCTTTAATGTCGAGAGTCGTAACATTATGGTTCTCTGGAAGTATAAGGGTAGAATGTATGCGCCAGGTATCGCGTTGAGTATCCGAAAGCGACCACGCAGCGAGTCTTGATTTCGTGGCGGCGACGATCTATGAGGACGATTGATAAGATAAATGAGGGCATATACCGAGGACGACCCACAAGCTTCATCCCTGGATCCACTGCAAGGCAGGATATCTTTTCCTTACTGTGCATTGTTCCTGGAAATGCTTCCCAGAAGGCAAGGACGCGTATGAGGGCTAGTGTGTGCGCATTGAGGATGATGACCGCATCGGCGGAAAAATAGAGCTGGAAATGTGAGGATGGGGAGTAGAAATCAAAAATAAACTTACAAGAAGAGAATAATTGGCAAGTAAGAGATACTGGACGCCAGCTGCAGGGTACCCGGTAAGAGTCTGCTGGAGCTGCAGCATAAAGAGGATGGGTGAATTGGGGCGAGTCGGTGTCAGGGCTTATTGCGTCACGTGATTCTATGTCATTGAGACTCGCGCAGCTACCGCGCCTTTCACTCAACCATGTACCTCAGCTGTCTTCCCCTGGCTCTCCTAGCCATCGCCCTTCCCGTATCCACGTCGTTGCAGACCACATGGCTGCCCACATCTATGACTCTTGTCGATGCGCTGAACGCAGATCCGGATTACACCTCATTGCTGCACCTACTCCAAAGAACTCGTCTCATCCCAACCCTCAATAGGATAAATGGTAGCACATTCTTTGCACCTACAAATGATGCAATTAAGAAACATGCCTCAAAAAGTCCCTTGTGGCAGGATGTCCTAGACGATACAACAGGCTTTCTCCCTGATAATGTACAGGAGCAGCTCAGGCAGCAGCTTCTCTACCACTTATTGAACGAGACACTTTTTACACTGCCGGCGAACAGCAGTGTCCGTGAATATAAGACGTTCCTATACCCACGAAGGTCACCGGACCCTCCTCCATATCCACCATGGATGCCTATTCCAGGCGGTACGCTTGGTGGAGAGCCACAAAGACTTCGGGTAGCCGCGAATGACCAAGGAACAAATGTCGGCGTAGATGCATTTGGGAAGAATGGCGTCGAGATTACGAAAGGAGTGAAAGATGCTGGCAATGGCATGCTATTTGGTATAGCAGATGTGCTGGAACCACCACCAGATCTTGGTAAACCCTCGTTTACTTCTAAATAGTGTGGATTGATAAACCTAAACCCTTCATTTCAGCGACCATTATCTCGAAATATGCATCCATTTCATACTTTCAGAAAATCATGAGTGATGATATCGTCAGCCGGTTGAATTCGACATCTGAGCTTACGCTATTCCTTCCTGTCAACGATGCTTGGAATCAGCTTGATTCCATGGAACGACTGTATTTGGAGAGCGAATTCGCCACAGACGATCTAACTCGTATCTTGGACATGCACGCTGTTGTGGAAGATCATGTAACCTGGTCAGATATGTTTAGTCCGGCTCTGAGCTGTAAGGCCCGCTGTAAATGATCATGAATATTTCTGACACTCTCCGCCAGTGACGACATTAAATGGCACTCAGCTGGATATCGTCGTCACTCCCGAAGGAACCAAGATTAAAGATGCGACTTTGGTTCAATCAGACATTTACGCTTCAAATGGAGTTTTGCATCTTGTTTCTTCTCTCCTCCTTCCTCCTGACGCCCTTCAATTAACCCCTGAAAAGTATCTCCTCGCCCTCAACTGCACAAGATTCGTTTCCCTTCTCCATTCGGTTAACCTCACTGATCTAATCAAAAATACCGACTCAAAGTATACCATCCTTGCCCCGAGAGACGATATCATTGCTGTATTTGACGACCCCGAATTTCCGAAACCGGGCACCGAGGATCTCAGAAAGCTACTGCAATACCATTTTATCCCAGGAAGATGGGCTCCCAACAAATTGAAGGACGGTAGCCTTTTGCAGACAGCATTAGAGGAGCCTGGCCTAAATGGCGGCCGCCAGGTTCTTTCGATCGAAGTTCATTCAGAAGACAAGAAATCAAACGACAAGACTATCAGATTTGGCGGAGCGGGCGTCATTGGAGAACCAGGTGTGTTCATGATTGATATAGTATTTGTTTGAACATCATTACTGACGAATCGTGCATGTAGTTGAGGCCGGAAATATTTTCATATATTTCATGTCTCGGCCACTTGTTCCACCGCCAGACGCATTGCAAGCTGCTCTGCCGTCATTAGACCTTTCGTCTTTCTTGGCAGCCGTTTTCTCTACCGGCAAAGCTGAGTTACTGAGGACGTCACCAAGTACTTCACTCCTGATGCCACGAAATCAAGCATTCAAGCGCCTAGGGTTGCTAGTCAGCGCTCATCTTCTTGCCCCTTCATCTAAGGATGATCTAGAAAACGTCATCCTCCACCATGCTCTGAATTCCGTCGAATATGCCCACTCGCTCTTGAATGGCTCTCAGCATACCTTTGCTACTCTGGAAGGCACAGACATAAAAATCGATCGTCTAGCCAACGGCACCTCCTTTGTGAGTTCCAGTGGCGGGTGGCCTGGTCTCAAAGCAGAACTACGAACTCGAGATTTGTTGACACAAACTGGTGTCATTCACGAATTATCAGACATTATGATCCCTCGATCGGTCAAACTCACCGTTGGGAAGTTAGTAAAAGCAGCTAAAGGGAGCATCATGGCGACGTTGGTCAACAAGGTTGGCTTTGAATGGGTACTCAATGGCACTGCGCCCCCCGAAGGATCTCCCTGGTCAGACGATGAATACGGAAATGCAGGCTGGACCCTTCTTTGCCCTACAGACGAGGCCTTCAAGGATTACAATTTGACGGAACTCTACCTCGACATCGAGGGTCTCAAGAAAATTGTTGGTCAACATCTCATCCTAACCCCGCCTTCTCATCCTACGCTGGAAGAAGATTCGAATTCACACCATAACAACCGGCCCCTTGTGCTTGACGGTGCCACGTACTCTACGATTCGCTCTTCGTCTTCAGCTTACGGTGATATCGTCTTTCAGAAAAGATTGAATAACAAAGAATATGTTGTAGGAATCAAAGGTGCTCGCGGTACAAATGGGCAGGCAGATTCTGCCCGTGTTCTCTCGTGGGGAAGGTCAACAACAGGCACTGGAACGGGAGGTGTAATTCAAATAGATCGACTGCTGGATCCATATGAACCTACGTGGTGGTTCCAGTATGGGCCACCCTCTGTTGTCGGTTGCCTGGGGGTGATTGCTATTTGTGGTTTCTTTTATGGTGTAAGATTATTTTGGACGAGAGACACGACGGAGGCTACCTACGAGCCCATTGGGGGTTTCGGTCGAGATGACGATGATTCATAGAAGATAGCATAGAAGGACCTAGATGGAATATGTATAAATATATGACCAGTTGCTTTCTGTAGGAATATATAATGGAGATTAATCGGGTTTAGCCCCAGCATGTGAAAATGGGAGGCGCCGGTCCGGGGTTTTCATCAACGAGCTAAAAGAGCGGTCTGTCGTGTGGCCGGAAAAAAACGCCATCTCAACCAACCCCTCAGTCCCAGCAATATACCGGCGCTATTGCCTGTCTAACTACATAATGGTCCGTCTCCAGTTCCTTCAACGATATTCATGTTCATCGCCTGGTTGTAGAGCAGTGAAGCACCAGGCTCAGCAGCAGAGGAGAGTCACGTTTCTGCCACAGAGTCTGCTAAATCCTTCATTTCCGGAGGGTTTGGTGGTGTTTCTGCAGTCTTGGTTGGTAAGATATTGTCCGGCCTCGGGTCTAGGGAGAAACGTTGAATACTCTGATAGGTCATCCTTTTGATCTCACCAAAACAAGATTGCAAACTGCGGCCCCAGGAGCATATAAGGGCGCCATAGATGTCGTGAAGAAGACTGTCGCACAAGATGGTCTTACTGGGTGCGCCAATTGTGTCCTGCTTACGCACGAAATGAATATCGTTTTTGACATAGTCTTTATCGGGGAATGGTACCTCCGCTACTTGGAGTTACACCCATCTTCGCAGTCTCTTTCTGGGTAAGGAAGTTCACTTGTGGATATGGCCATAACCAAGTAACCCTCTTGTATTTCAAGGCTTATGACGCATCTAAGCAATTGATCCTTGCCATGACGCCAAGCCGATCATCACAGTCTTTGTCCAGCGTGGAGCTGGCCACGGCTGGATTCCTCTCCGCTGTTCCCACCACTCTTGTAACCGCACCTGTCGAACGTGCAAAAGTCCTGTTGCAGGTTCACCGTGCTCATGATTTGAAGGGAATATTCTACCGCTGACGGTTTACCCCACTTCGCAGGTCCAAGGTCAAGGGGGGACAGAGCGGAAATACAAGGGTGTTACTGATGTCTTGAAACATCTATACAAAGAGGGTGGTCTTCGAAGTATTTTCCGTGGTACAGGTGCAACGTTGGCTCGCGATGGTCCAGGAAGTGCTGCGTATGTTTTCGGAGGTTTTGTATCGGAGAATTAATCTAACTCATCGAAAATAACAGATACTTTGCAGCATATGAAGTAACAAAGAAGGCACTGACACCGGCTGGATCCTCGCCTTCGGAGCTCAATTTAGGTGCCATCATCCTCGCTGGAGGAATGGCTGGTGTAGCTATGTGGTCCTTGGCTATCCCCCCTGATGTGCGTACTGGTACATTCATCTATTTCTCAAGTCCAGTTGTTCAAGACTAGAATAGGTCCTCAAATCAAGAATCCAATCTGCGCCAACGGGAACGTACTCGGGCCTCCTTGATTGCGCGCGTAAAACCATTGCACGGGATGGCGTCCAAGCACTCTGGAAGGGTTTCGGACCCGCTATGGCACGAGTACGTGCTCTTTATGTTGACATCCGTCATAGGTCTGACGTTTCGTCACCAATCGCAGGCTTTCCCTGCTAATGCTGCAACTTTCGTACGTTTATATGTGACTATTTGGAGAAAGACTCTCAGGTTTATTATGCAGCTCGGAGTTGAAGCCTCAAGAAAATTACTGGATAAATTATTCTAAAACAAGATTGAGGAAGGATGCCCATATTTTACCCAAGGAACTACAAGTTGCAGTGAACGCCTAGTGGTCAAGTTATACCCCTATCTTAACGTCGCTGCAAACACTGCCGCCGACCAGATGGCTAGATCTCACATACACCTATACATTCTTGCTTCCCAATCCTTATTCACCTGATAGGGTGTTACAACGATAATACACAAGGTGCTATATAGATGATGAAGTGTGACCTAAACGTATAGTTTGAAACATGACACACAGAAGTATTCATTTCCAGCTAGACGGAATCTTTAAGGCGACCTCACCCCAGTCGGAAAGCCTTCCTTTTTCCCAATCTTCGATGTAAGATAACCCTGCGCTTCCACGACGGCCTTCTTCGATTTTGAGCCGCTTCTCTGCATCACACCAAAACAGCACCCAAGCACCTAGACGCACATGACCACTGCTACGTTCGAAGTACCACTTATTCACGGGGTTGTCGGCTCGACTCCGCCACACAAGGTCACGGCCATCTCCTTTTCCCCCCTTTCCGCCGTTTGGGTTAGCAGAGAACGGGTGCCCGAGTCCGTATGACTCGTCATGCAGTGCAACCCACAAAAAGTCGACAGTGCCATCACCTTGATTGCTGGGAAGAACCGCAAACTTGTCCAAGTATGAAATCGATTGCAACCCACTCGCAGATTTTTCTTTCGTCACAATTGCGGCTCCTGCGTAATCCCCTGCGATTATGACGAAATCCAGGACGTTGTCGAGGCGTTTATAAAAAGATAGTTGGTCTAATTTTCGGTTGAAGGATTGCTCCAGCAATGTATTCATTTTGCCTTTGTCAATTTCGGATACGGAGCGCACAACTTGGATGGGAAGACCACGCCTGAGAAGAGTCGGTGTGTGGGGTGTAAGCTTTCTGTTTCCTTGCAAGAGGGCATGAGGAAGGCTGGAGCTGACGGCGGGCTTGTTGGTGATGAGGTTTCCAATCAAAGAACTCGGTGATTTGTGAGAAACCATGATTGCAGAAGACGTCGGCGGCATGTACATAAGACATTTACGCGCAAGTGCGAGGTTGGACAACGCAGAAGGATTTGATTCCCTCCATCGTGGATCGAATGTTTCATGAATATGTTGATATTCGGAAGTGAGGTTGATGAGGAGGTGGGGGTATCCTGAGCGGGCATACGACGGTACACCGCCGGTTCGGTCAATGATCATTAGTCGCAAGGGCGTGAGGTCCAAGTCGCTCGAGAATTCAAGGGAATCTTCCTGCCCCGTGGAACTGGGTGTTTGGCTGATGGATGACACTTCGACCATCCCACGGGCGAGGCCTGCGATGACCTCATTTGCATCTACTCGAACCGATCGACAAAAAGAGTCCAGGGCAAAGGGTGCGATTACGGGTATTTCACCGGCGCTAAGGGCGGAATGTATAGCCACGAGGTCGGAAGGCAGAGCATGGGTCTCGGGAGGATCGAAATCTGGGTCGGAATGAACGATGTCACCTCCGGGCTTGGGACCCAGGCGAACGACAGCACCAACGATAGGCCGGGCCTTCGAGCCTTGTTTCTCGAGGTTGGTCACAACCCGCATTACCTCGTCAACGATCGCGGGACGTTCATCTTGTTCCCCTCGAATTCGGTCATCGTGCTCGACAACGATGACACTGACCAGACCAAGCTTTTCTAAATAAACCAGGCCTCTGGAGATACTATCAAGCTGGTTATCTGTGAACGGGCCTTGAATTTTTACAAGAGCTGTACGTCGATAGACGGGGTTGAGGATGGATGCAATGACCGGGCTAGGTTTTGGAAGCTCCTGCGCTTTCGGTATTATTTTATTCATAGAGGAGCCGGTTAATGGAGGTGGCTCGCCGATTTTGGACTCGGACGACGAAGGTGGGTGTGACTGGGGACGAAGGCCAAACGAAGCGAGATACGACTTGGCGTCTCTGAGAGATGGATTTGAACGCAAGATTGACATGAAGAAATCCTGTGATAATTGTTGGGATGAAGAAGAGACAGAATATACAATTACTCTTACATTATCTGGTGGGGGTGCATCATCGGACGGCTCTGGTGGAGGCGGCCGCCCACGCACAGTCTAAGGAGAATTGGAGAGTGGATCAAAAGAGTAGGGCGAAGACATACCGCGTAGAAGGCCTTGCAGGTATGGGAACGCTGTGATATGAGGGCAGCACTGGCAACGCGGATAGGGGAGTGTGGTATCATGGGAGAAGAGATGGGGGACTTGTAGGAGTCAAGCTGCTTTTATGGAAAGCAGGATGTCGAATTTTTTATCTGATAAGATGGACCTTCGGAACACCGCGTCCGACACTCCAACAGCTGATATCACCGATTCTTGCTTCCCATTCTTTCGAAGATTAACGCTATTGGTGTAGTTGGTCAACGTGTCCTGTTTCCCCATCGGCCCATATATACCGCATATCCTTTCAAATCAGCGCAGCCATTCTTATTTTTTTTTATGAAACCTTCTTTCTCCATTACACATCTACCCTAGTAATCGATCATTACAACAGCGAAATATTGGCCATTGGTTCGAGAATGCGCGATTTCATGTGTCCCATTGGATTCCACCCCATCGCATTTAGAATACTAATAGCTACCCTATATTCTCTGCATTCCGTCTTCGGAAACCCCGTTATTCGTAGAACGTTCTCGACTAGGATAGCTGTTACCTTCACTGCATAGCACAGCACAATGTCAGTCTCCATTTTCCAGGGAGAAAGGATGAGACCGGTAGGGAAAGTGGCTATCCACATCGTCTACCAGGAGACTGTCCTTGGCCTTGATCAAAGTCCTTGCGTTGATGGATGCGGGCGCTCCAGGTCCATAGTCCTTGTCAATTTTCCAAAGTTTCCATTCGTTAAAGTTGAATAAGCGCCCTGAATAGCCATGGTGTCGACCTCCTCGGAAATTAAAAATTATTCCTAGCATTAGCAAACCCATATACCCGAAGGTCGTTCGGGGGTAATCGGGAGTAATCGCGTGTTGAGAGGCCCACCCATCGCTTAGACATGAGGAATTCTGACAGTATGAAGTGGACGAAGTTCTTGCTGTCAGAGCGTCAGAGCTAATTCCATGCACAGGGTCACGACGCCAATGAAGGTTCGCGTATCCAACGCAAACGGAGCTCCGGAATATGAGGTCCCAGGGTCAGCACGAATCTCCATGCAGAGGTTACACACATCTGCCAACTCTGGATACATCAAGATGTTTTCCATCGTTAGTTTCTTCTCCGAAACCCACAGCGAGAAGCCTGGGAGTCTAGCAACCGTATGTGACGCTGATATACAGCATGACCCATCGATCGGACAAAGTTGTAAAAAATATGATATCCTCCTTTGCGAAACTACAAGTTCATGATTAGCACGAATGGCGTTTAGTGATTTAGACTCAATGAGTAATGACCCCGTACTATCGCCAGCTCAGATATTTCAGTTGAAGAGTGAGTACAATTCACTGTACAAAGAGCTGTTACTAAATCCCCTAAGATTTGCAGATCGTATAAAGCGTGTTCATCCTCAATTTGTCGCTGCAAGGTGGATCGCAGATGACAACGTTGCTTTTGCACTGAACCTGAAGTCGTCTCTCCGAGTTTAAATTACGATCGTGTTCGAACGAGCCTCACCAGTCGGGATCTTCTACCAACACGAGAACGTCCCACAAATGGATCCATACTCAAGTTGTGGATTCCGACGCCTATGATACCGCCATCCACAGGCCGCACTAATCTTCTATGCATCTCAAATTTGAGGGTAGCTGGTAAAATTATATTTCCCCACTGGCCGTTGTCTATGCCAGGGCCCCGACACCATAAAGCTCCTAGCATGTACCGTCCGTTATCGGAACTGTTATCTCTCGATCCCACTGCAAGCTTATTCCAAGAGGTTTGGTTAAATTGGTTTTGCATTGCCAAACGGTCCAACTATCACGACAGTGCCTATCTTTTTGCAAGACCATTCACTGCCAATTCAATGTATATTGCAAGGGCACAGTAGCAAGGATTATCTCTCTGAAACTGTTGGCATATTAACGGGCACCATGGTCAACGTTGGACGAAGACAACAGTGAATTGGAAGTTCAAAATTTCTGAATTATTTATTGTAATGACTTTCACGTGACGTCAATATAGTATTAGTTGTGACTTGGCTACCGCCTTGCATACTTTTCGTCTCCGTGTTTTTTGGACTCGCCGAAGGTTCTCGTCATGTCCACTGATGCATCAAAAGGCAAGGGAAGCAAGGTTAGTTGAGCCTGGCAGCATATTATTTGTTCACCTCACTCAAGGCGTGCAGCTATTTCACCAGGATATTGTGCAGAAGGTTTCGTCGCCGGATTACTATGGCATTGTTTTGGTAGGAGTACTACCTTTAAGGACAAGGAGTGTTCTCATCCAAGCACTATTGCAGAGATGTTGGCACGATGCCGAAGACCTACCGCCCGCGATTTCTCGCGTGGACCCATTGATGCGACCCCTTGCATACGGCGAGGCTGGCGTAACCTTCATATCCCATAAAGGGGAACGGCAGATCCTTCCAGAGTCCGAGCTGCAGCTCTTAGACCGCACCCTTCAGCCAGGTGATTATTGCAAACGCTCTTTTGATGATGTACGGGCTGGCGTAGTCACCAACATTAAGGTTAAGGGTCGAATCGCCCATGCCGTTAGCGCTGAGAAAGTGGACGGATGGCACACTCTGGAGGACGTGGATGATCGCGCGGATGCTGAAATAGGAGACTACCTCGTCTATGATGATTGGATAGGACAGGTATTTTCAGATTTTCAACTCAGTAGGTTGTTTATCATGCTGACTGCTTTTAGATTATTGAGGTATGTAAGATTTCTCCTGATATGTTTGAAGTTGCTCATGCAAACTCAATTCGAGGTGTTTGATGAGTCTATCGTCGAGGTTTTGGCAGGACAGGCAGGACAACTCGTTCGGCTCCCGGAGCTTGGATCAAGATTGACTGTTGGAGAGACTGGTGTTGTTCGTCTAGATCTATTCCTTCGATTCATGAGGTTAATATTTATTGGCGACAGGATGTTATTCCTCCACCGGCAACTGGCACACATACTCTATTTGATTCCCTGCAAGGAAATAACAAGAACCAAGATGTGGTGGTGGCAGTAAGACACACTGTATATGCAATTGCATGGCTTGCCGTGAATCAATCGGTAGGGAATTTACAGTATAGCTCTTACTCTCGTCTGACTTGCCTGGCCGTAGCTCGATGTTGCCGCTGCAGAGAATAAATTAAGGCCCAAGCGATTTTGGTTTGGACAAGATCTAGGGGAGCTCACATTAGTTAGAGGTCTATCCGATATGGAATTGCGGGTTGGGGATCGTATTTTTCTGAAGGATGCAAAAGGCTTGCCGATGACTACCCATGGCCAAGTAGGGGATGCAACAGGTGTACTCAACGTTCAGACATTCCTTGTCAACCAAACGTCAACTGAATTGGACGTCCTTTGGCAAGATGGATCCAAAGAAACACTCGGATCAACACAAGTTATTCCTTACCTAAATCCCGATGAATATGATTGTTGGTGAGTCAAACTAACCAAGAGGTGTCACCATAAAGCCCTGATTTTTTTCAAGGCCAGGAGACCATGTTATGTGGAAGAACGAAGGAGATACACGACCAGCCATTGTCCAGTCTGTGAATGCAGTGCAACGGACCGCGTTGATATTATTTCCAGATACAGGGACAATCGAGTTGGCTTCATTGTTAGAACTTGACGCACATGGGCACTCAGATTATGACCCAACTAATCCAACAGCATCTCCTGATGGATTTGGTGTACGTCGTGGCGATTTTGTGTTAATCCATGCGTCAGGATCCTCGAATGGAATGCAGAAGCCTAGGGTTCCTCGAATTGGAGAGATTGAGCCATGGGTACGCGAGAACCCTTTCACAGATGGCGAATACTCTGGCTGGAGGAAGGAGCTACAGGAACTCGGCTCTGCGATTGCAGCTAAACGAAGTGCTGAATTTCCCCAAGAAAAGATGATACAACGCCCGGCGAGAGGGGATGGAAAAATCTCCTGGTGTGGCGAAGTTACTGCGGTTTGTTCCCTGCTTTTTTTTTTTCATGCCTTGTCCCTCACACCCTTTTTGACTAGCTGAATCTAGATGGAACTGTTGAAGTGACGCATCCCGATTGGACAGTCATGACCTATCCTTTAGAGCGCCTGACCAGGCTCTATGATGGTATTGAGCAACTGGAGGAGGATGCTTTCGATGCGGGGTCTGAAGACGGCCACACACATGGTGAGGATGAAGAAACCTGGGCAATGGAAGAAGACGGAATCTGGCGACCAGAAACCCAGGAAAACGACGAGTGGGAAGACATTTCAATGCAAGGAATCGAAGTCGAGGAAGTCATTGAGATTGACGAGGTTGGAGGATTCATGATGCAAGTGGACAGTATTCTTTCGCCCTATGAAGCAGGACAAATAGAGGGCGTGGGGCCAGACGCACCAACGAATGCTGATTTTCAACTATATGAAGGCTCAGAAGAGCCTGCAATTGTTGAGGATGTCGCAGTTCAGCAAGATGACCCTGGTCATGGAATTCAATGGAATCGATTTGAAATCTTGTCTTCCGCCCCACCTGATCATGCTTTCTTTTCCTCCTCCCCTGCTCTACCTTCCAGGTCATTTTTGGGGCGATTAAGCAAAGAATACCGAGTCTTGACAAGCAGTTTACCTGGTCCGTGTAGCCATCGGACTTTTCTTTTGTTGGTCGACCTTACTCCTTTTCAAATTTAGATTCTATCCTTGTGCGCGCATATGAGGATCGCACGGACCTACTCCGGTGTTTAATAATTGGACCTGAAAACACACCTTACCAGGACGCACCTTTTGTAATCGACTGGATGCTCGACTCCAACTTTCCCCATAGCCCCCCGATCGCTCATTTCCTGAGCTGGACGAATGGAAACGGACGAGGTATTTCTCCAAAGTATTATCCTGTTTTTAATTTTTTTCTGAACTCAAATCTACTGGACCAGTGAATCCGTGAGTCCTATTTTACTGGGTATGCCCTGAAAGCTAATAACGTTGCTGTCCAGTAATCTCTACGAGGAGGGTAAGGTCTGCCTCTCCATCCTTGGAACGTGGACGGGCGACAAGCATGAAGTTTGGAGTGCCTCTCGCTCTTCTCTGCTCCAAGCATTTGTATCCATACAAGGACTTGTTCTGGTCAAGGAGCCGTGAGTCTGATGTCTTGTTTCGCTTTCACGACTGAATTAATTCCGTTGATATAGTTGGTTTTGTGAACCTGCCTACGACAAACTAAGAGGAACAGAGGAAGGAACTGTGAACAGGTGAGAAATTTAAGGTGCTACAGCTTTTATCTTCCATAATATGCCTTTTTCTTCTTCTCTTCAGCCGGCTATACAACGAGAAGGCGTTTGTGCTCTCTCGAGGGTTTGTACGCCGTGCACTTGAAATTCCACTCGGTGGCCTTGAGTCAGAAATCGCATACTTATATCACAAGCAAGGACGCCTCCAGAAGATCATGGACGACGCGGAACATCTAATACAGAAAAGCAAAGATAGCCCAGATGTAGGACCAGGAGACCAAGATCTTGCTATACCGAGGCTTACAACGGGAGGAATCATTGCTTTAGAGCGGATATTGAATAAACTACGAAATTACATTCAGGCGACCCCATCGTGATCTACCCTGCCACCAGTCATATAAACTCACAACATACTATTGGGTAGCCTAGGGGAATATATTTTTTTCTTCTGGAATTATATGCATTGACCCAGCCATTGCAAATTAGTACATGTTTATATAAAAAAAGTAAATACAAATGGTCAAATCTGGTTTGAAAGAGAAATGTCCCATGAATAGTAAAGAATGGTCTACATTGCGAAGTAGTCAAACGGGCACATGTGGAGGGACACCCGTGACACTATCTGCTGTACATAATGATAATGAAAACAGTAGGATTACCGGTCAGAGTACATTAACATTGGCCTAAGAAGCTGTTCTTGGGGAAAGGTTGCTTAAAATCGTCCACCCATGTCGTCAGGTTTGGGTTTGTGTACGCTTCGATGTACCTGTGGAGTGAAGATACATGAGAAGGTAGCTAAACAGAAAAATGACAAATAACAAACTCATTGATGTACGCCTCAGTTGGGAAATCTTTGGGATTGCATCCAATATTGATCGAGTCGGAGCGCTGGTAGACACGGATCCAGTCCACTCGCATCTTAGTGGGGAAGGTGAGATGCTCAAAGTCGATGACCCCAAAATTCTTCGATATTCCCAAGTTCATGATCAAGTACTACAACATATGAGTGACCCTGAAATCCGAGACTGTGTATCAAGGAAGCTTACCATTGGTTCCTGGGGAACTGGTCGAGCAGAGATTTGAACCAAGGGATCAGCTGCCATGCCAGGAGCTTTCAAAGTCCAATCGGCAACGCCATTCGATGACCAGGTGATATACTATAAGGATTCACGTTAGCGGTGTCGACTTGCATTCTTTGAGATTGACGCACCCCCGAGTCGAAGCCTATAAAATTAATTATAGTCAGCTCGTGGAGTTGTAAGATATGCTATATCAAGCCTACCTGGCTTGTACTCAAACCCATAAGTAGCAAAACATCCATTCGTCAGCTCGTAGCAGTTTTGATCTGAGGAATTTCGTGGGCATTATGAACGCGCGCGTGCACAAATAACACCAACCCGTTTCTGACACAACGGACGTTGCCTGTTGAAAGGCAGCACCGGCGTACTCATTCAAGAGAGACTTTGAGGCATTGTTGATGATAAGATTGTTGGTTGTATTTAACCAGTGATATCCCGCGTTAAAAGGCTAAAAGACGATTGTGTAGCGCACTTGCCTCGAATTTTAAAGTTGATACTCACCGCCCATTGCGCTGACTGAGAGACTTGACCAGTGAGTGGGTCGCCAGTGATCTGGAAATTGTAAGATTTCGTTGCCAAAATTTATGTAACCGATCGCTCACTTGGGCTTCAAAGACATCGATCTCGGGTGCTGAGCGGCCGACATAGGTACCGTCGCTGTGCATAGGCCCTGGATGAGACTCTCCTTTACAAGTGCACCGCGATAACCGTTGCCCCTGTAAGAAAGACAGCGCGCCCTTCTCAGTGGGGTCACCATTGACGGTGGCTGCGGTAGGAAGGCCATTCATAGTTTGGTTCGGAGCGGTACCTATGTCGCAAGCGTCGTAGGTGTATGGCCACTGAAAGGTGGATGAGTTGATGGCAAATTATGTTAATTGGACACTTACCATTCCCTCAAGACTTGCGCCATATCCAGCTCTACCCAAGTTTCCCATAGTCCAAATAGCGGGCCAGAGACCTACCACGTTGTTCGCGCCTGGCAATGTTACCGACGTTTCAACAAGGCCCCCAGTAAAACAGAATTTGTTCCATGTGGCCACATGGCCACCTTGGTAATCGAGATCATGAGTTTGTTGTTTAGAAAGGGTGATTTCTATAGCGCCATTTTTTGTGGTAACGGCTGCTGGGTCGTACCATTCCAAGTTGTTTGTCTAGATTCGGCGGGGGTGAGGACTCGGGCAGTGGTTGCAGTAAGGGTAAAGACGCACCTGCCAATAGTGAAGGTCTATGGCTTCCCAGTAGGGATCATCCCCAGGATAAAAGGATCGGCCATCAACATTAAATTCATCGCTAAAGATAAGCTGAAGCTCTGTGGTTGGATCTGCATAGGACTGTTTCGTATACGCTGACCGGGGCGTGTCGGGGTCTATAAGGCCCCAATTTCCAGCCATGGTCGGAACCTAAATGGAGTAGATGGATTCACGGAGGAATTTGCAGGGGGAAATGACGTACCTGTCCGCTTGCGTTGATTCCACCAAGGTTGAAACCACCTAATGTAGACTGAGACCTGCTCGTGAAGTGAGAAATAAGAGGGTAGCCAGCACTTGGAGAGTAAAGTGAGCGCGAGGAGAAGAGGCGAGTAATTGGAGTACACGTACAATAAGGCCAGGAGACCAGCACAGAGAACGAAAAGGCAACCGACATTAGTGAGGCCTCGGTAGGTGAGTATGTTGACGCCTCTGTCAAGCTTTCTATCACGCCGGGGGTCCGGGTTGTGAAGGTAGTCGTCCGATTCTTTGAAATCGGGCGAGAGGTTGGAGCCCCAGGCTGTGGGGTCTGGTGAAAGCGAGAACTAGAATACCGCAAATGAGCTGTCTGGTGAGGCAAGTTTGAGAATTTGGGGCACCTTGTCTGATATGGAATGTGCGATGGAGGGGCTCCTGCTAATGTACTGGTGGATGTGAGGAAGGGGATGAGGAGGAAAGGTGGAAGGGACTTACCAAGGATGTTGGTTGGATGAGATTTGTAACGGACGGCGAGGGACTCGAATAGAAGCGACGATTTGTGGCAAAGAAGGACATTATAGTACAAAAGAAAGAATGCTGGCACCACTTTCACACTCTTGCTTACTTCAGCGTTGGAGCATCAGCACTATTCCTTTTCTGGCTCTCCTCCTTCCTATTCCTACTATGTCCTCCTCCCAGCCTTTGTGGGTCCATATCTCAGGGGGCCAGGTTTTGGATCTCAGCTTTGCCAAGGAAACTTTACCTAATCACATCAAAACCGTCTTGTGCGCGTTTTAGGCGCTCTAGCACACTCTGATTCATGCGTTCAATCGTCTCTGCGGACACCCCTCCATCCTTCAGCATAATCATCTTGGTCGTTTGATAGTCGCCTAGGACCTTGTTGATTGTCGCGTCTTCGTGCAGTCCAGACCCTGACAACCAACTCTCCACAGCTTCAAGCGCCAGTCTTGCCTTCTTACCCTTTTCGCGTCGTGCAGGTCGTCCTTTTCGCTTTTGGCCTCTGTGTTCCGAGAAGATGGTACCATCATCTACAAGAACCTCTCGGGGAAGGTCACGCGGTTTCATGGCACCAAGCTCGTTTTTCGGAAGAATTAAAAACACCTGTTCTTTTTCCAGACGAGACAAGATAAATTCCACATAGGGTCGCAGGGGCTGCATTTGAGGACTCGACAGTGTCTCTCCCATCGACATCAAGTTGATATAATGGTCTGGACGCGTCCATCAGCATGCATCTCTGTTAGAATGCGGATATTACACACCGTAAGGAATTGGGATGTTTTTTAGGCAATATAACGGGGGTGCTGTGTCCTTGATTTGTGTGTAGAAAAAGGTATAGAACCCAAACAGTGCGACAGTTCTCGTGAACGGCGCTTCAGTTTTGACAGATCTCTCTACAATACAAGATGTGAATGCAAACAGAAACAGAAAAAGAAAAGAGCAGACCAAGAAAGAGACGCATGGTGACATCAAGGAATGTCTGACGAGACCGATGGTCAAATACTTTGAACTGAAGCCAGTGCCAGCCCATTCGTAGCCAGATGGACTTGAAGCGCGCAAAGTGCCCTAAAGACTGAGGCTGGGAGTGGACTTCATGGTAGCGAAGGATGAGCGTGGATATGTCATCGCGCAGGGCTTTGACATAGACGGAAGACGTGAAATAAGATGGCTGGAGGACGACGTCGCCGCGACTTGCTGATGGAGCAGGAGCAAGGGACATTGGGCGGCCACGTGACCGCCGCCTTTCTCTTTCTTGAACATGTTCAGACGGCACAGCAACGTCCAATGCTTCTTCTGCCAGTCTCCTGTTCCATTCCCAGCCAACATCCGCAGCTTCAAATGTCCGTCGTGCAGTTGTTGGAACAGGTTCGATCAAAATGGCGAAATTATCTCCGACGAACCAGCCATGCACGACGAGCATCTCAATTCAAGGTCATTTGCAAAGCGTGGTATGTACAGGCCACACATCCTCTCCATTTTCTGATATTTCTTTAGCTTCCCCCAGCAAGGACCGTCTTCCAACATTATACGGCCCCGGCCCCTTTTGCCATTCCTGTCAGACCAACCAAACACTCATCGTCAACCTTCTCTCGAATTACCTCCCAGCTCCTGAGGTGCGTACACTCCTCTTTATCCCCCTGCTATGGATCCATGTACCTATCACTTTAACAGAGCCTCGAATACCAGGCTCGTCTCGAAATGTTGCCTGCCTACCGCGAGTCCCTCCACGTCCGATACCCACCTGTCTGCGACCAATGTCTCCCACAAGTTGAGGAACAAATCCGTCAGAAAGAACATATGGCACGTACAAAGGCTCTTGGTGGTTGGCTGAGCAAGGGAAAGGACCGCCAGAGACGCGTTTCTGGACCCGATGCCCAGAAGAAGGAACCAGTTCCCTCAGAGATATTGTTCTGGTGGAAAATCAGGGGATGCCTTTGGGTGCTCTCGTTTATAATATCGACCACAGCCAGCCTTGGCGGTAAGCAGCTTGCGTATTCTAAACTATTTCACGTCTTCAACAACAACTCTCAATAGCCGTTTATGGCTTTTATCCGTTTAGTCGTCTGGGCTTCCTGCACCCCATTCTTCCCTTGTTGGTGATAGTGTCATTGCTCTGGACGGCATGGGATTTCAAGTATTCTTCCTACCGGAAAGCTCAATTGCAAGGTCGGGACGTTCGAATGCAAGGCAAACGAACCTATAACGTGCGTTGTTTCCTTCCATCCAGGATTGTGTTGTTCGACTTGGGCCGTTGCCAGATTCTCCAAATATTTACGTGGGCAATCCGGATGCTCTCGTCGAGCCTCCTTTCCATCCGTTGGTTTTGGCCACACTGGGCCATTCTCCAATTGGACGGACGAAATCGAATATATTTACTAATAACCTTTTCCCTCGAAATCATTGTGAGTAACCTTATGATCGAACATTGGTTATTTTGTTTGATATATGTGTTCCAAGAATATGTTGTTTTCATGGTATGTACTCGGTATACAACAACCCCCGTCCATCCGTCTGGTGGACACCCACTCGCACAAATTTGACAAGTCACGCTCGGGCACCCCAATGTCCGATAATCAAACGCTCACCCCCACAGCCCCAAAATTTCCGGCGATCTCAGAGCATGACGCTCTTCTCTCGCTATCCCTATCTTCAAACCCAGTTATCACACGCGTCAATCCCGTCTTCGGTCTACCCTCCCTGCCCGGTTCAGGAACGCCTCCGATAGTTGCCAAGGAAGAACCAAATAGTGACGAGATGGATTGGACACCAACTCACCCTGCGCCAAACAAGAGGGAAGCAGAGAGCGACAACAACTGGTTACGGCCCCAACGATTTTTCGCACCTGAGAAACCCACGGGCTTGGAGGGGTTGTTTGAAAGTGCACGGATACAAGATGAACCCATGACATTCCATGGAAACGACCAGCGTCAGATCAGTTCACGTTCCCATGTGTTGGCCGGTCAAGTGTGGAAATGGGGTCCAGTGTATATACTATTTTTCGCACTCCTTGTTGCTAGTGTAACATATACCATGAAATGGACAGCCCTGGTGAACTGGGCATTCTAACACGCCAAACGAAGAACCACACTGGAGACAAGAATACAACGGTAAGTGTTCTTTGTAAAAAATGCTTGAACTGTCCGGGTATATTGAAAGGGTATTAAATACTTGATTGGATCACGAGGTAGTTTATTTTAAATTGCAGGAAAATAGGGCCGGCCGTAAAAAGAAGTTGGAAGAATGCAGCGGGGATGCGCAAGTAAAAAAAAATGAGCGTCATGGGAAAGAGTGCCGGTTCGATAGCAATGCGCGCATTCGAGACCGTTGTAAAAGGTATTGTCGTTACGTATGTATTTCCAACCTTAGTACCTCGCACCATAGGTATCTTGAGCTGGGAATGCTTGATGGTGGATGGGCACGCCCATATCATATGCACGGTTGTTGAAACTTGGCCCGCGCGTAAGATGTTCTTGCATGGGAGGCATAGGGCCCGTGCCACGAGCGAGATCAGCGTAGCCACCGATAGGAGCAGAGTTATTGGCAGCACCCGCCGTGAAATCATGGTCAAACTCGCGGTTACCAGAATTACTATGAGCATGTCCGGAGCCAGAGTGGAAGGAAGAGGCGCGGGAGGAAGGACGGCGGTGGTTGGGGATGATGCCATTGTCGTCACTGGCATCGGGTTGCCAGTTGGTGATGGGGTTGAGACGCTGGTCGAATTTCTTGGAACTGGAGAGTTTCCATTTGCGGAAAATAGTCCAGAGAATGGCGGCACCTCCAATGGAAGCGGCAACGGCGATGATGACGGTAAATGTGTTTCCCTTTGCAACTGCAGCGCCAGAAACGGGGGCAGCAGTTCCAGTGTCTTGGGCGGCGTCGACAGACTGAGTGCGAGTGATGGTAGGAACTACTGTGCTCGTGGTGGCAGGCGGTGCGTCGGTGAGATTGAGGGTTTCAGACGTTTGAGCCTGGGTGGTAGAAGAAGACACGGTTGAAGAGACGGTTGAGGAAGACGGCTGGGTGACAGACGCGCTTGACGACACAGAAGAGGATGGGGAGGGATCACTGGATGACTGCAAAATTTGATCAGAAGTATTAGAGTGGAAAAAAGTAAAATGACGAACTGATGAAGACGCGGTGGACTGAGAGATGGGAGTTTGGGATACAGAGGAGCTGATGGAATCCGAAGGAGGAAGAGATGGTATGGCACCTGCGCCAGCGACTGGGGGGAGAGGGAAATCGGCTTGGGGCGACCGGATTTTGATGAGCCGCTTGTGGTTTATGAGATGGGATTCATGGGCGTCGACAAAGGAGAGGACAAGGCAAAGAGAGGCGAGAAAAGGAACGAGGAACATGGCTGTCCGTCAAGGAGTCCGATGAGTCCAAATGGTTCAACTCTCTCTCTCTTGGTAACCACCAAAACACGACCATACAAAAATCTTTCATCATTGTCCGTCCGTCGTATATACGCAAATTAGATCAAAAAAAGTCTATGGGGTATCTACAACTCAGTTGTGGCTTGTCAACGACCAGCTGTCCAGAGCTACAGACGGCGGCGTTACAAAGTCACCGTCCTTCATCCCTTGCCACTGCGGGTTGAACAACACCTGCAAACTGTACGTCCCCGCAGGGAGGTCAATGATAAGCACCGTCACTCCAGGATTCGCCTGATCAGGGTGTGTCGGGTCGGCCACTAGCCTCACTGCATCAGTAGTCGTGAAGCTAGCTCCAGACGGTGCGTTCAGAATTGACACCTTCATCGTCTGTCCATCCAGCGTCAGTGTGGCACTCGTCCCGTCCGTAACAACCGTCGCATTCGTGTGCATCCGCCATTGCACTCCAGCCTGACAATTGATTTCGTCCTGAAGCAGTACTTGCCGACGCGCATTCAGCAAACGAACTCCACGTTTAACAGATGCCCTATGTAAATCGTCAGACCCTTATTTCTTTCCCCAATATCAAAAAAATTTCTTACGCATTAAAGTAAGCACTGGTCATGTCCGTTGTCCAGTACGCCGTCGAATCGCCTGGAATGTTCATCACAGTGCTTGATCCTTGCGCAGTACCCGACGAGTCGTGCTTCACAGATGGCGACGCAAGCACGTTCTGATTCCCTCTGTCAATCATAATCGTGTTTTGTCCCTCCGTCATCTTCCTGTAATAACGCCAACGATCCGCATCCTGCGCATCGCTAGTAAAGTAACCCGTAGAAAGATAATCTCCCGATCCGAGTTCACCTGCCCAACGTGTGCCAAGCGCATCGAGAACAAAGTCTCCCACGTCTAAATCATTGTGTGTTTGATGACCTTGGTTCCGACCAGCCTTGATAGCGACATACAAAGCATTCTCATCCGTCCAACTACTCCTCATCGACGCCCACTGATCAAGACTGTTGTCAAAGAAGTGATCCAATGCAGTATTATCCCAGAATGCTCCTGTCACGGTAGGATCGTACCAGAACATGCTCCATGGTTCTGCAGCATCCACCTGCTCTCGCTGGAAGAGCGAAAAGCTTGCTTGGTTGTAAAATTTGGAATAAAGGAACATGCTATTCGCGGTTGCTGAAAATTTGTTGGGTCCGTGATCGCCATAGTTGAAGAGTGAAGTCGGTCCATACGCATACATATGGAATTGACCCGTGCGGAAGAAATTCGGGTTGACGTCGAGGAGGCCATAGTGTGACCCTGTTGCTGTTAGGAGGGCTGAAGCCATCTCCGCGTGCCCAGTTGTACCGAAATACCAATAGTTGGCTGTCTCTGCCCATGTACCATCGACGGCGACAGCATTGGCACAATTCTGTTTGGCGTTATCAACGGTAAACCCGAGGAGTTGACTTGCGACACCAGTGGTATCATCACCCAGAATGGCCAGCGATGCGAGAGTCAATCCTCCGTTGCAGACACAATTCCAATTCCCAGTAACGTTGGTTTTCCACCAGCCAAAAGTGGCACCTGGCGTGAACACGGAAAGGCCTGGTTGAAGCCCGTATTTGATAAGCGCATCGCGAATTTGGGTTTTCTGGTCAGCGGTCCACAAGTCGTATAACCAGTCATACGCAATTCCCAACGCAGCAGAAAATTCTGCAGTGTCGAGGAAGTGGACGTTATTCCATTTATCTGTCGCAGGGCCGAATGTAAAAGCATTCTACAAGAGGTCTACTCAACGAACGCCTAATAACCAGATTTACAAAACTTACCTGAACTTCAGCCCAACAACGATCAACCCACTTGGTATCGTTTGTCATGTGATAGACATAAGCGAAAGCTTTTATTCTCATTTTAGTTTCGCGGGCATTGTCGAGGATACCGCTATCACCATCCAGGTGGTAGACAACAGGGTCCAGGCTAAAGTAAGCGGTGGCATTCCCGAAAATTGTATCGTTCCAGCCTTTGAGGTATGGATCGTTCTGGATTAAAGTGGGAAGAGCCTGCCACTTGTAAGCGGGGGCGATGAGCCGAGGGCGGTCTGGACGAGTGGTGAGCACACTGGGACTGCTGGGCTTGAATGTATCATCAGGCCATGAATTCTTGGCATTGCTTGCAGCAAAAGTCGGGGTAGTGAATGCCGCTGTGTTGGTCTATCATTCGTGTGAGATATAGAATGGCAAGTAACGATCAATAGGCGCTGACCGTTGAAGGATAGACAGGGACCATAAATTGTGCATCAGTGGAAACAGCGAAGCGACCAGCTCCAAGTTTAACACTGGCTGCCGAGCTAGCGGCGGCGTCAGAGCCTGTACTTCCACTGCTGTTGCGGTTCTCTTTACTTTTCCGAGAACCTAGTACGCCACCAACGACACCCGCAATAATAATGATAATAAGAGCAGGAATGCCGAACTTGATCCAGTTGCTGGTGCGTTTTTTTGGTGGAGGGTGGGGAGTGATAAAACCTGACTGTGATTCAGTATATCGAGAGTCACCTGTCCCGTAAGGTGATGAATTAGGCTGGAGAGCATTGTAGCTGGCCGCCATTTGGCAAAAAAAGAAATGGAGAGAGCTCCTGAAAGATTAACGAGTGACGGAAACGAGGAAGAGGAGAGTTCGAAGGGCAGTGATGGGTATCTGTAGAGAGTTGTGAACGGAGACCCAAACGGTGGCGTGAGAGTATCATAGTCACACGGTGACAAAAGAAGGACATATAGTACTCGCGACCAATCATATATTGCGAGGTTTTGTGATAAGTTTTTATGCAAAAAGGCAGGCCTGCTCCATCAGTAATTTGTATGTTTATAACTCAAGAACGCGGACGAGCGCGGCATCCGCCCCAGAGACAATTTGTGCGTTGCGTCGCCCTTTGCTGGGTTGAACCCTGAGAATTACAAATTAACACCAGTGAAGGGATCCACGAGGCCTTACTCAAGTTATTACCAAATGGTTCGTAGTATTCTCGGTTCACCGCTGTTCTCCAACCATCCTCTTGAAG